>OKWR01000328.1_pt1 | contig 56565 bp, 51 predicted proteins | sample 1607101 | NCBI WGS metagenome assembly OKWR01 (sample SAMN04414076, study PRJEB24778) | human gut metagenome | material: faecal | host: Homo sapiens
AAATACCTATGAATCATATACCTAAGGACTTCTTTTCTTACCTACCACCTCCCCCCGTTGGGGTACTCCTCCTCCCCGGAGGAGGAGAATTGAGATAGTATTGCTCATCATTTGATTCATTACCATTCCGTTATGAATCAAACAATAGTCGATATACACTACGTCTTATACCAAAGTCACAATAACACACGACTCTTTCTTCTGTTATCATTATTTTTCAAAAGGATAAAGCAGGCATTCCCGATATAATTGCTACATTTGCAGGGTAATCGATAAAAGAAGTACAAGAAAATGGACTTAAACAAAGTATTTGCCACCGTGCAGGAAGCCAGCCGGGAATTGTTATCGCTGAGCGATAAAGAAATCAATCAGATACTATTGGCTGTAGCGGACGCTGCCCTGGCAAAATCAGACTTCATCCTTGCTGAGAACAAGAAAGACCTGGAAAGAATGGATCCGAAAGATCCGAAATTCGACCGGCTGAAACTGACGGTAGAACGCCTGCAAGGCATTGCTGCCGACACACGTAATGTAGCAACTCTTCCCTCACCCGTGGGACGCACGCTGAAAAAGCATACACATCCCCAAGGAATGAGGCTCAGAAAAGTAAGTGTCCCGTTTGGCGTCATCGGCATTATATACGAAGCACGCCCCAACGTAAGTTTCGATGTATTCTCTCTCTGCCTGAAAAGCGGAAATGCCTGCATACTGAAAGGCGGTAGTGATGCCGACTCCTCCAACCGGGCCATTATCAGCGTGATACACGAAGTACTGGAACATTTCAACATCAACCCGCACATCGTAGAGTTACTACCCGCTGACCGGGAAGCTACAGCCGAGTTACTGAATGCCCGGGGCTATGTAGACTTGCTCATTCCGCGCGGCAGCAGCAGCCTCATCAATTTCGTGCGTCAAAATGCCACCATCCCCGTCATTGAAACAGGCGCAGGTATCTGCCACACTTTCTTCGACCGCTACGGTGATGTAGAGAAAGGTGCAGCTATCATCAACAATGCCAAAACGCGCCGCGTCAGCGTATGCAATGCCCTGGACTGTCTGTTGATTGACGGTGATCGGCTCAGCGACCTGCCGGCACTTTGCGTACCGTTGCAAAAAAGCAATGTGATAATCTATGCGGATATGTACGCATACAACGCACTGAAGGGAAGCTATCCTACGGAGCTACTGAAGGAAGCCACAGAAGAAGACTTCGGTACGGAATTCCTGGACTACAAGATGTCCGTTAAAACCGTTCAGTCCATCCGTGAAGCCATAGCGCATATTCAAAAATACGGCTCCAAGCACAGCGAATGTATTGTAACCGAAGATAAGGCCCGTGCCGAGTGGTTCTGCCGTGATGTGGACGCCGCCTGTGTATACGTCAACGTACCTACTTCCTTTACAGACGGAGCACAGTTCGGTCTGGGGGCCGAAATCGGTATCAGCACGCAGAAGCTGCACGCCCGCGGTCCCATGGCTCTGGAAGAACTGACCACGTACAAGTGGATTGTCGAAGGGGAAGGACAGGTAAGAAAGTGATTAGTGGCAAAGTGATCAGTGATCAGCCAAAGTGCCCCATCATAAATCATAAATTATAAATCATAAATATATAAGATGAAGAAGTTTACTTGTGTGCAGGATATCGGAAATCTGAAAACTGCACTGGATGAAGCATTTGAGATCAAGAAAGACCGTTTTAAATACGTAGAGTTGGGACGGAACAAGACGTTGATGATGATTTTCTTCAACTCCAGCTTACGTACCCGCCTCAGCACGCAGAAAGCCGCTACGAATCTGGGCATGAATGTTATCGTGCTGGACATCAACCAGGGAGCATGGAAACTGGAGACGGAGCGCGGTGTCATCATGGATGGCGACAAACCCGAACATCTGCTGGAGGCTATTCCCGTGATGGGTTGCTATTGCGACATCATCGGCGTACGTTCGTTCGCCCGATTCGAAAACAAAGAGGATGACTATAATGAAGTAATCATAAACCAGTTCATCCAACATTCCGGTCGCCCGGTGTTCTCAATGGAAGCAGCTACCCGCCATCCGTTGCAAAGCTTTGCCGACCTCATCACAATTGAAGAATACAAGAAGACGGCACGTCCTAAAGTGGTTATGAGCTGGGCACCGCATCCGCGTCCATTGCCGCAAGCCGTACCTAATTCATTTGCCGAATGGATGAACGCCACAGATTATGATTTCGTCATCACCCACCCCGAAGGTTACGAACTTGCCCCACAATTCGTAGGAAATGCCCGTGTGGAATATGACCAGATGAAAGCGTTCGAAGGCGCCGACTTCGTCTATGCCAAGAACTGGGCGGCTTATGCCGGAGATAATTACGGACAGATCCTGAGCAAAGATCGTGGGTGGACCGTAAGCGACCGCCAAATGGCAGTAACCAACAATGCTTATTTCATGCACTGTCTGCCCGTGCGCCGCAACATGATTGTAACGGACGATGTCATCGAAAGTCCGCAATCCATTGTCATTCCCGAAGCGGCTAATCGTGAAATATCCGCTACGGTAGTGTTGAAGAGACTGCTTGAATCACTCTGAACTGAATAAGGAGTTATAGGAGTTATGAGCCAGCAAGTTGTCTCGGGAGTTAAAACCGATAGACTTGTGAATCATTTGCAAGAGTATTGGCTTTAACTCCTCATAACACCTTTAACTTCTTTAAAAAATCCCCTCAGCATCAAAAATAAGCAAGCATATTTTGTACTGCTTTCGGTTTGCATTATCTTTGTCCCCAAACAACGCCAAGGATTATGACTATAAAAGAGTTTTTTTCTTTCCGACAGAATAAGTTTTTCTGGGTAAATCTGATCGCAATGGTCATTGTGGTTGCCCTTGTACTGTTTGGAGTACTGAAGGGACTGGATATATACACCCGTCACGGTGAAGCGGTAGTAGTGCCCAACGTGAAAGGTATGGGAGTGGCAGAGGCCGAGAAAATGTTCCGCAACCAAGGACTTACCTGTATTGTTTCCGACTCCAGCTATGTAAAGAACTTACCAGCCGGATGCATCCTTGAACACAATCCTGCCGCCGGGCAGAAAGTGAAGGAAGGACGCACCATCTATCTGACCATAAACACCCTGAGCACCCCTTTGCTAATTGTTCCCGACGTAGCGGACAACAGTTCCATGCGCCAGGCACAGGCACGCCTGCTGGCGGCCGGCTTCAAACTGTCCGAGAACGAATGCATAGCCGGAGAAAAAGACTGGGTATACGGTGTGAAATATAAAGGCCGTACACTGACCAACGGTGAAAAAGTACCTGTAGGTGCCACACTTACACTAATTGTGGGAGACGGTGGAGAACTGCCTCAGGAAAGGGATTCTACAGCAGTAGAAGCTACCACCCCTACCTCCTCTAAAGATTCCGCAGCAGACGAGTCCTGGTTTTAAACTCGAACATACGGGGGAATAATAACAATAACACATAGAAAGAACAAGGAATGATAGAAGACTTGCCGGACGACATAGTGACTGAGGATGATCTGGACGACGTAGAACCTGTCGGTGACGAAGCCCAACTCTATGAACACTTCCGTGTGGTAGTGGATAGAGGACAGGAAATGATGCGCATAGACAAATATCTGTTCGACCGCCTGACAAACGCTTCGCGTAACCGCATACAGAAATCAGCGGAAGCCGGTTTCGTAATGGCCAATAACAAACCGGTCAAGAGTAGCTACAAGGTGAAACCGATGGATGTCATCACCATCATGATGGATCGTCCGCGTTATGAAAACGAAGTCATTCCCGAAGATATTCCACTTAATATAGTCTACGAGGACAAATACCTCATGGTAGTAAACAAGCCTGCCGGACTGGTGGTACACCCCGGACATGGAAACTACCAGGGGACTTTAGTGAACGCCATCGCCTGGCACATGAAAGATAATCCCGACTACGATGCCAACGACCCGCACGTCGGTCTGGTTCATCGCATCGATAAAGACACTTCCGGACTGCTCGTCATAGCCAAAACACCGGATGCCAAAACCAACCTTGGCATGCAGTTCTTCAACAAAACCACCAAACGACGCTACCGTGCCTTGGTGTGGGGAACCGTTGAACAGGACGAGGGAACCATCACCGGAAACATTGGCCGGAATCCCAGAGACCGCATGCAGATGACCGTTCTGCCCAATGATCAGGGAAAGCATGCCGTGACCCATTACCGGGTTCTGGAGCGTCTGGGCTATGTCACTCTTGTAGAATGCATTCTTGAAACGGGACGTACCCATCAGATACGTGTTCACATGAAACATATCGGCCATGTACTCTTTAATGACGAGCGCTACGGCGGTCACGAGATTCTGAAAGGTACCCATTTCAGTAAATACAAACAATTTGTAAATAACTGCTTCGATACTTGTCCACGGCAGGCATTACACGCCATGACACTGGGTTTTGTACATCCCGCCACCGGCGAAGAGATGTACTTCACCTCCGAAATGCCCGAAGACATGACCTTGCTGATAGACAAATGGAGAGGCTACATCAGTAACAGAGATTTAGAATGAAACGCACGATTGCTATTGTTGGCGGAGGCGATACCTCCGAATTTCAAGTTTCCCTGCGCAGCGCACAGGGCATCTACTCCTTTATCGATAAGGAAAAGTACACATTATATATTGTGGAGATGCACGGACTCGACTGGCACGTGCAACTGCCCGACGGTGGCAAAGCGCCCATTGACCGGAATGACTTCAGCTTTCAGATGAATGGCAGAAAGGTAACATTCGACTTTGCCTACATCACCATTCACGGCACTCCGGGAGAGGACGGACGCTTGCAAGGCTATTTCGACCTCCTTCACATCCCCTACTCATGTTGTGGTGTACTGGCAGCAGCACTTACGTATAACAAGTTTGCCTGCAACCAATATCTCAAAGTCTTTGGAGTACGCATAGCAGAATCCTTAGTGCTTCGTCAGGGACAATCCATTTCCGATGAAGATGTGATTGAAAAGATAGGTTTGCCCTGTTTCATCAAACCCAGCCTGGGAGGTTCCAGCTTTGGCGTAACGAAAGTTAAGACGAAAGAACAAATACAGCCTGCCATTGTTAAGGCACTCGATGAAGCGCAAGAAGTTCTGATAGAAGCCTACATGGAAGGCACCGAAGTGACCTGCGGCTGCTATAAGACTAAAGAGAAGTCAGTCGTATTCCCTATCACCGAAGTAGTGACCGAAAACGAATTCTTCGACTACGATGCCAAGTACAACGGGCAGGTTTCCGAAATAACCCCCGCCCGTATCTCTGATGACCTGACACACCGGATACAAACACTGACTTCCGCCATTTACGATATCCTGGGCGCTTCAGGTATCATTCGCGTGGACTATATCATCACAGCCGGAGACAAAGTCAACCTCCTGGAAGTGAACACCACGCCCGGAATGACGGCTACCAGCTTCATACCCCAACAGGTACGTGCCGCGGGATTAGACATTAAGAATGTAATGACTGATATAATTGAGAACCAGTTTTAGTGACTAAGGGCTAGTGATTAGTGATTAGCATTCCGCAACTTCACTATTCACAACCAACTAATCGCTAATCACTAAACGTTAATCATTATGAATATGGAATTTGATGAAATCCGCCCTTATCATGACGAGGAACTACCTCAGATTTACGAGGAACTGATTGCCGATCCGGCTTTCCGGCAGGTGGCGTCTGCTGTTTTTCCGGAAGTTCCTTTTGAAGCACTTGCGCAGAAGATGCGTACATGCAAGACAAAGTTGGAGTTTCAGAAAGCATTCTGTTACACAATCCTGAAAAGATTTGCCGGAGATACGACCCAGGGAGTAACTCTGGACCTTACGGCACTGACGGACAAGACATCCGCTTATACTTATATCTCCAACCACCGCGACATTATTCTCGACTCCGGTTTCCTGTCTGTAGAGTTGATAGACAAAGGTATGGACACAGTGGAAATCGCCATCGGCGATAATCTGCTGATCTATCCCTGGATCAAGAAGTTCGTGCGTATCAACAAATCATTCATAGTACAACGTGCCCTGACCATGCGCCAGATGCTGGAATCTTCCGGACGCATGTCGCGCTATATGCACCACACTATTAAGGATAAGAACCAGTCCATCTGGATAGCCCAACGTGAAGGGCGTGCCAAAGACTCAAACGACCGTACTCAGGAAAGTGTTCTCAAAATGCTGGCTATGGGTGGTGAAGGTGATATCATCGACCGTCTGACTGAAATGAATATCCTTCCATTGGCCATTTCGTACGAATACGACCCTTGTGATTATCTGAAAGCACAGGAGTTCCAACTGAAACGCGATATACCGGACTACAAGAAGACGCAGGCGGACGACCTGAAGAATATGCAGACCGGCCTGTTCGGACCTAAAGGACACGTACACTTCCAGGTAGCATCGTGCATCAATGAAGAGTTGGAAAAGCTGGACCGTTCTCTTTCCAAACCCGAACTGTTTTCACTGATCTCCGCCCTCATAGACCGGAGAATCCATGCAAACTATCGCATGTATCCCGGCAATTACATAGCTCACGATTATTTGTCGGGCACCCAGGCCTTCGCCGGTCATTATACCGCCGAAGAGAAAAAACACTTCACTGACTACATCGACCAGCAACTTGCACGCATTGAACTGCCCAATAAAGACATCCCGTTCCTGCGCGAAAAGATGTTGTTGATGTATGCCAATCCACTGACGAATTATTTGGCTACAAGAACTGATAATCCGAAATAGAATAATATATGAAAGGTAAGCTACAATTTCCGGTTCCTTTATGCTGGTTCCTTCCCGTACTGGTATTCATGCTGGTTTCCTGCAGCGGTGACGATGATTATCATTATCCGTCTGTAAAACTGGACTTCCTGACTGCACAGGCCGGTGCCGACGGCAGCCTGCAATCCGTGCTGACGGATGAAGGCGAAACACTTGCAATAGTGGAAGACGCGTCGAAAACACGTATAGACGCTAATGCCTCTGCCCGCATTGTCAGCAACTATGGCAAAGCGGAAGCTGCCGATGGGACATCCGGAGTGAAATTGTATGCAGTATTGAATGCCATATCGCCTGTGCCGCAGCCGGCGGATAAATTTAAGGATGGAATCAAGCGTGATCCGGCAGATATGCTGAGTATCTGGATGGGGATTGATTACCTGAACATAATGCTGGAAATCAAGTCGCAGAACAGAAAGCACTCGTTCCATTTCATTGAGGACGAAGTCACCACGGATAAAGAAGCGGGAATCCGGACGGTACGTCTGTCTCTCTATCATGATGATGGCGGAGATGTGCAGGCATACACGAAACGTGCATATGCATCCGTTCCGTTACGGCAATATGCAGAGGATGGAATTGATAAAGTTACAATCTATTTCAGTTTAAACACGTATTCCGGCAAAGAAGTAACTTATGAATTTGAATATAATCCCCAGTAAGATGAAAATAAATTCTTTGATTGCAGGCATCTGCCTGTTCTTCTCCTCTCTTTTCTCCTGTCAGCAGAAAGGAGATTTCAAGTCTGTATCCGTGGAAGATTTCTCCACGCTGATAGCCAATCCTGAGATACAGCGCCTAGATGTACGCACCGTAGCCGAATACTCGGAATCACACATTCCCAAAAGCATCAACATCAATGTGCTTGATAAGACTTTTGCGGAAATAGCCGACTCCACTCTACAGAAAGATAAACCCGTTGCTTTGTATTGCCGTAGTGGTAAACGTAGTAAAAAGGCTGCCGCTATACTCAGCGGAAAGGGCTACGTGGTTTACGACCTCGACAAAGGTTTCGAAGAATGGAAAAAAGCCGGAAAGGAAATAGAGGAATAATAAGGGAAAAACGTTGGTGGAAATAATACGTTTCGGTATAGTAATGAATAAAATGCTGAACAATACTATCTCAATTCTCCTCCTCCCGGGAGGAGGAGTACCCGAAGGGGGAGGTGGTAGGTAAGAAAAGAAGTCCTTAGGTATATGATTCATAGGTATTTCTTGCTTTACCTACCACCCCGCCCTCTGGGCACCCCTCCTCCATCGGAGGAGGGGAATTGAGATACCCTATTTACTTAATATTGGAATTATCATTTAACTCATAACCCATCCGAAAGAAATTAATTCCGCTAAAGCTTTATCGTCATAATAGAAAAGCCGCAAAGCACTGTTATCAGTCCTTTGCGGCTTTCTTATTCTTTATTACAAAGAGTTTGCTTATGCCTTCACTCCGTTGTATTCGTCAGAAACAGTCAGTTTCTTGCGGCCTTTGGCACGACGTGCAGCTAATACTCTGCGACCGTTAGCGGAAGCCATTCTCTCACGGAAACCGTGTTTGTTTTTTCTCTTTCTGTTAGAGGGTTGAAATGTTCTTTTCATTACTGTATATTGTTTTATGTTATTATTTCACGTAATCGGGCTGCAAAAATAGGGACTTTTTTCAAAATAACCAAGAGTTAAGTCTTTTTCTCTCAAAACTTTTTGCGATTTTTACTGATTTCCATTACTTTTGCACCCGCAAAGCTTAGTGGAGACAATTATATAACATCTAAAATAAAAAATATTAGTATGATTAATGCCCAAGACATTAAAATCGGAACTTGCATCCGTATGGATGGCAAGCTGTACTTCTGTATTGACTTCCTGCATGTAAAGCCGGGAAAAGGTAATACCTTCATGCGTGTAAAACTGAAAGACGTAGTAAACGGCTATGTACTGGAACGTCGCTTCAACATCGGTGAAAAACTGGAAGATGTACGTGTAGAACGTCGTCCGTATCAGTTCTTATATAAAGAAGGTGAAGATTACATCTTCATGAACCAGGAAACTTTCGACCAACACCCCATTGCCCACGACCTGATCAATGGTGTTGACTTCCTGTTGGAAGGTGCTGTGCTGGAAGTAGTATCTGATGCTTCTACTGAAACTGTTCTTTATGCTGATATGCCTATAAAGGTTCAGATGAAGATTACTTATACCGAACCGGGTGTAAAGGGTGATACAGCTACAAACACGTTGAAACCTGCTACTGTAGAGTCTGGTGCAACAGTGCGCGTTCCGCTGTTCATCAATGAAGGTGAAACAATTGAAATCGACACTCGTGACGGTTCTTATGTAAGCCGTGTGAAGGCATAAGCCGATCCCCCGACTACATAATTACGATTATACAAGCTGCCTGTCAGAAGAATTAAACACTTCTGGCAGGCAGTTTTTTTTTCTATAGGGGAGCAAAAGAATATACGATTGGGAAGATTATCGGAAAAGAATGATTTATCTTTGTAAGCAATAAGCAATAGAATTGCACCATGAGTAAACTGATAAAGACAGACAACGAATATAAAGAGTGGATAGGCGAACTGAAACAGCGTATCCGCCAGAGTCAGATTAAGGCAGCGGTAAAAGTAAATACGGAGTTATTGAAACTATACTGGAGTATAGGAGGTGATATAGTCCGATTGAAAGCGGAAGCAAAATGGGGAGATGGCATCATTGAACAATTATCCCAAGATCTAAAGACGAATTTTCCAGATATGAGTGGCTTTTCTTCGCGCAACCTTTGGTATATGAAGAAATGGTATTCTTTTTATTCTCAGCCTGATACAAAACTGCCACAAGTTGGGGCGGAAAGTAAAAGTGAGAAACTGCCACAAGACAATCCAACTATAGGATTGCTAATTTGTAAAAGTAAGAACAACATAGTGGCACGATATACACTGGACACAGCCAACCTGCCCATCGGTATCTCTGAATATGAATTAAGTCAGCTTTACCCAAAAGATTTCAAGAGTACCCTGCCCAGCATTGAAGAAATAGAAAACGAACTAAAAGATTAATACCTATGAGATATTCCGTCATTATTCCTGTATACAACCGTCCCGACGAAGTAGACGAACTGTTGCAAAGTCTGACCGGACAGAGTTTCAAAGACTTTGAAGTCGTGATTGTGGAAGATGGTTCCTCCATTCCCTGCAAGGAGGTAGTGGACACATATCAGGATAAACTGGACATACACTATTACAACAAACCGAATTCCGGTCCCGGACAAACCCGTAACTATGGCGCCGAACGAAGCGCGGGGGAATACCTGATCATCCTGGATTCCGACTGCATCCTACCCGCAGGTTATCTCGCCGCCATTGAAAAAGAACTGCAAGCCAGTCCTGCCGATGCTTTCGGCGGACCGGACCGAGCTCACGAGTCTTTTACAGATATACAAAAGGCCATCAACTACTCCATGACCTCTTTCTTCACTACCGGAGGCATCCGGGGAGGAAAAAAGAAAATGGATAAGTTCTATCCGCGCAGTTTCAACATGGGTGTTAAGCGAGACGTATATGCCGCATTGGGCGGTTTTTCAAAGATGCGATTCGGAGAAGACATAGACTTCAGCATCCGGATATTTAAAGGCGGTTACCGCTGCCGGTTATTCCCCGATGCATGGGTATATCATAAACGCCGCACGGACTTAAAGAAATTCTTCAAGCAAGTGCATAATTCGGGAATTGCGCGCATCAATCTATATAAGAAATATCCGGAATCACTGAAAGTCGTCCACCTCCTGCCCGCAGCATTCACACTGGGAGTAGCGGTACTGCTGCTTGGTGCTCCTTTCTGCCTTTACAGTCTGACGCCCATTGCTTTGTACGCACTGCTGGTATGCACAGACTCTTCCATCCAGAACCGAAGCCTGCGCATCGGCATCTATTCCATTGCCGCCTCCTTTATCCAACTCATCGGATACGGCACAGGCTTTTGGAGAGCATGGTGGAATCGCTGCATACTCGGCAAAGACGAGTTTGAGGCTTTCAAAAAGAACTTTTATAAGTGATCAGCGATTAGTGATTAACATGGAGAAACTGACTATCAATCAGTGGGCGGAAGAAGACCGTCCGCGGGAAAAGATGATGCTGAAGGGAGCGGAAGCCTTGAGCGACGCTGAATTGCTTGCCATCCTTATCGGTTCGGGAAACACAGAAGAAAGCGCGGTATCACTTATGCAACGGGTACTTTCCACTTGCGGCAACGACCTCAATCAATTGGGTAAATGGGAAGTGCAGGACTTCTCCCGCTTCAAAGGCTTCGGTCCCGCCAAGAGCATCACCATCATGGCGGCATTGGAACTGGGTAAACGCCGCAAGCTACAGGAACGTCCGGAACGCGCCACCATCCGCTCTTCCAAAGACATCTACGAAATCTTTCACCCGCTTCTTTGCGACCTGGCACACGAAGAATTCTGGGTTTTACTCCTTAACCAGGCTTCCCGCATCATCGACAAATCCCGCATCAGCCGCGGCGGCATCGACCAGACTACTGCCGACGTACGCAGCATCCTGCGCGAAGCCTTAATACAACGAGCCACGCAAATAGCTCTGATACACAACCATCCTTCCGGCAGCCCACGCCCCAGCACAGACGACCAACGCCTGACGCAACTTGTCCAAAAAGGCGCTCAGACAATGAACATCCGTCTCATCGACCACGTTATTGTAACAGACGGAAAGTATTACAGCTTTAACGATGAAGGAATGATTTAAGCGAAAACATTAAAGGAAGTCACCCGGATCTTCCTTACCGCCCATGCAAAAGATGGCATCTTTTGCTACGAAAGGTGGCATGTTTCACATCAAAAGATGGCATGTTTTGCTACAAAAGATGGCATCTTTTGCAGCAGACCTAAGAAAGATACAGATGAAAGATAGTAGTGTTTGATGTAAAAGGTAGTAATGCGCTTAATAAAAGGTCTTAATATTCGAATTGCAGAGTGCCTGTGACAGGCTTTTTCAAAAGCCGTTCCTTTGTAGTTTCAATTTATTTCTTTAGCTTTGCTTCACGAAGATGAGTTGCATTCAGCATAATGCAAATAAATTTGCTTCTGCTTCCGGTTTCAACTATCTTTGCCTAACTAAAATGAAACGAATATGACCAAGTTTGAAATAGAAGAAAAAATAGTAGCGATGCTCAAAACCGTATTCGACCCGGAAATACCGGTTAACGTATACGATTTGGGACTGATCTACAAAATAGACGTCTCCGACAGCGGAGAAGTAAATATTGATATGACCTTGACAGCGCCCAACTGTCCGGCAGCCGACTTCATCATGGAAGATGTGCGCCAGAAAGTGGAATCAGTTGACGGTGTATCTGCCGCCACCATCAATCTGGTGTTCGAACCGGAATGGGACAAGGACATGATGAGCGAGGAAGCCAAACTGGAACTGGGATTCCTGTAATTTGCAATTAGTAATTTGTAATTCACCAGAGTAGCACGGTTATGAAGAATGTATATTTCCTTTCGGACGCACACCTCGGCTCACGTGCCATCGAACACGGGCGTACCCAAGAACGACGCCTCGTTAATTTCCTCGACAGTATCAAGCACAAGGCTTCTGCCGTATACTTACTGGGAGACATGTTCGACTTCTGGTATGAATTCAAGACCGTTGTGCCGAAAGGATATACCCGTTTTCTGGGAAAGCTGTCCGAACTGACGGACATAGGAGTGGAAGTGCATTTCTTCACAGGTAACCATGATATTTGGTGCGGCGACTATCTGACCTGCGAGTGCGGCGTCATCATGCACCGCGAACCGCTTACCACGGAAATATACGGCAAAGAGTTCTACCTTGCCCACGGCGATGGTTTGGGCGACCCCGACAAGAAGTTCAAATTTCTGCGCTCCATGTTTCACAGCGAATTCCTGCAAACCCTTTTCTCCGCCATACACCCCCGTTGGAGTATGGAGTTAGGACTGAACTGGGCAAAGCATAGCCGTCTGAAACGTGTGGACGGCAAGGAGCCCGACTATATGGGTGAAGACAAAGAATTCCTGGTGCTCTACACCAAGGAATACCTGAAAAGTCACCCGAATATCAATTACTTCATCTACGGACACCGCCACATCGAACTGGACCTGATGCTGAGCGCCACCGCCCGTGTCACCATATTGGGAGACTGGATTAATTATTTCTCCTACGCCGTATTCGACGGTGAGAATCTCTTCCTTGAGAACTTTATAGAAGGAGAAACCAAACTATAATCCATCCCGCAGCCCCCTTAAAGCGTCAACCAACCGCCCCATCTGTGATATGAACCTTTTAAGACTGAAACACCTTTTCGCCGGATGTTTGCTTGCTGCAAGCACCCTTCCGGCACAGGGACAATCCGCCCCTACCCTTGCCATCCGCATCGACGACCTCGGAGCTTTTCACTCCGTCAACGAAGCCTGTATTCAAACTTATCAGTCGGGCATCGCCCGCTCGGTAGAAGTGATGCCTGTAGCCGCCTGGTATCCGGAGGCCGTTCGTCTGCTGAAAGAAAATCCGGGATTGGATGCCGGACTGCATTTAGTCATTACCAGCGAATGGGAAAATGTGAAATGGCGCCCCCTGACGCATTGTCCCAGCCTGACGGACGAGAACGGATATTTTTATCCGATGATGGGGGCTAATCCGGCCTATCCGGGACAGTCGGTTATGGAAAACAAATGGGATATAAAAGAGGTGGAGCAAGAATTCCGTGCACAGATAGAAATGGCATTGAAGAACATTCCCCAACTCAGCCACATGACAGGGCACATGCTGTCCACCGGATTCACGAAAGAAGTGAACGAATTGGTGTTGCGACTGGCAAAGGAGTACAACCTCCCTTCCATCGACCGCATGGATTCACCCGAAGATTACCGGTTCACCTATATCGGATATGATGGTCCGAGCCGGACATCTGCTGAAAAGGAAGAGAGCTTCATCCGCTCCCTGAATAAGCTGGAAGCCGGTAAACGGTATCTGTTCCTCGACCATCCGGCACTGGATAATGAAGAAATGAGAACCGTCTTTCACATCGGCTACGAACAGGTAGCACTCGACCGGCAAGGGGTGACAGACCTCCTCACCAGCCCGCGCGTAAAGCAAGCCATCGAGGAGAAAGGCATTAAACTGATTTCTATCAATCAACTCACAAAAGGACTGCCCCGTAGCACTCCCTCTAAGAAACTGGAGAAAGCGATGGAAAAATACCTGGAAGCAGTGAAGAATGCAGACCAGGACCTGCATAGTATCATGATTGTACAGCATGGCAATGTTCTTGCAGAAAAGTGGATGAGTGAAGGAAAAGAAGACGAGCCTCATATACTAAATTCAGTCAGCAAGACTTTCACAGCCTCAGCCATAGGATTCGCAATTGCCGAAGGAAAACTAAAACTAACGGACAAAGTAATCTCTTTCTTCCCGGATCTGTTGCCTGCAAATATAAGTGAGAATCTGGAAGCCATGACTATCCGCGACTTACTGACTATGACTTGCGGACATGACGGCGATCTTAGGAATAACGCACGAGCAGCAAAAAATGCAGATAAAGGTTGGGTGGAACAATTTCTGGCCTACCCCGTAGATCACAAACCGGGAACATTCTTCGCATACAACAGTCCTGGTACCTATATGCTTTCTGCCATCGTACAGAAAGTAACCGGAAAAAAGTTAGTGGATTACCTGTACCCCCGCTTATTCCGTCCACTGGGTATCGTCAATGTGAAATGGCAGGAAAGTCCGGAGGGCATCAATTGCGGCGGCTGGGGATTGTACCTCAAAACTGAAGACCTTGCCAAGATGGGGCAACTCTTCCTGCAAAAAGGAAAATGGAATGGGCAGCAGATATTACCAGAAGAATGGATTGCCGAAGCAGCCGCCAAACAGGTTGCCTCTTTTCCGACGGGGATGAATCACGAAGCAGCCAAGAAATCAAAAATAAGCGAAAAGACAAATGACTGGATGCAAGGTTACGGCTACCAGATGTGGCGTTGCCGTCACAACGCTTACCGTGCTGATGGAGCTAACGGACAATATATTCTCGTAATTCCTGAAAAAGATGCCGTCATTGCCGTAACAGCACACATCGGAGACATGCAGGCCGAGCTGGATCTAATCTGGAAATACCTGCTCCCGGCACTGTAAACAGATGCTTCGTCTATTTAATCTTCTGTAAATGACTACATGAAAAAGGAAATGCACAAAACCTTTTTCACCGCAAGCTTGTAGTATATCCATAAACCATTAAAAATATACAGTTATGGATGATTTGATTTACAGAAACAATGCGATTGCCGAAGAGAATATAGACCCGCATGGTCGTCCGGCAAAGGATGAATTTGAAGAATTCAGCGAAGAGGTTTCCGAACGTACGGATCTTGGTTACAAGGAACAGAAAGCAAAGTCCGCAAAGGACCGGAAGAAACGTCTCAAAGAAATGGACAAAATAGTTAAGGAAGAAATAGAATAGCTACGAGCTTACAAGCTACGAGCTACAAGTACCATGCGGCATAACCGCGTACCCCACTTGCAGCTCATAGCTTGTAATTCGCAATTTGTAATTCGTAATTTATTTGTATCCCGCAACCTTTGCTATGCGTTTCGGGATTTCCGTATTATCATACTTACCGGCAAATTCCTTAGAACCTGCACCCACTGCATATACCGGCACATACTCTGCTGTGTGGCTGCCACTTGTCCAGCCTATCATGGCAATCTGGCTCATCACTTTTCTTGCGGTAGCAGCCAGCGGTTCAGTTTTCGAATAAAGAGTTTCTTCGAACACAACCTTATTCTTTACGAAGGATTGCTCAAATTCATCACGCAACATCTTCTCCTGTTCCCAAGTCAAAGGCAATTCTTTCCAGAAACCCATCTTTTCTACCAACAGAGCCTTGGCATCTTCCCAGGTTACATTATGACCTTTGGCTTTGCGCAAATCCGTGATAGCAGTAGATAGTAAATCCTGAGACTGTTTCTGGTTCTTCAGAGCCTTCAAATGTAATTCATACTTGCCTGTACCCAGTCCCAAACCACCGGTTTCATGGTCGGCAGTTACTACAATCAAAGTTTCTTTCGGATGTTTTTTATAAAACTCATAAGCCACTTTAATGGCATTGTCCATATCAATCACTTCCTCGAAAACTGTGGCAGGGTCGTTGCTATGGCAAGCCCAGTCGATCTTTCCACCTTCCACCATCAGGAAGAAGCCCTTGTTCTTGCCTTTGGTCAGGAAAGAAACAGCGCTTTCTGTGATTTCAGCAAGGGTCATATCGCCGTCTTTACGGTCAATGGAATAAGGCAGACAAGAAGGATTAGCACCGTCTTTCTGAATAAGAATCATCTTATCAGCCTGGGTGGACTTAACCTTAAAGTCATCAATACCTTTCGCAATGGTATAACCGGCTTCCTCAATGATCGGGAAAATGCTCGGAGCTTCTTTCTTATCAGCGGTAGTAGTAGGCTTCAGAAAACCACCACCTGCATAGAAGTCAAAGTTAGCCTTCGGTAAGTCAAGGGCTATTTCATAATACATGCTACGGTTAGGCTGATGAGCATAGAAAGCGGCAGGAGTAGCATGGTCCACACTGACACTGGTAGTTACACCGACTTTCTTTCCGGCTTTCTTTGCTTTTTCGGCAACCGTTTGAATCACATTCTTCTGATCGTCCATACCAATGGCACCGTTATACGTCTTCACTCCGGTAGCCAACGCAGTTCCGGCAGCGGAAGAGTCCGTAACCGAATTAGTGGCAGAGAAAGTAGTGGCAACACCTACAGCCGGAAACTGAGTGAACAGCAACGGCGTCACGCCAATGCGTCCTTCCTGTTCAGCCAGGTACATTTCCGTACCGTTCACCTGGTTTACTCCCATTCCATCACCGATAAAATAAAATACATACTTTGCCTGCTGCGCATACGTCGCGCCTGTCAACAGGACAAAGAGCAATACATACATGAATCTTTTCATAAGTTAGTATATTTAAAGTAGTTTGAATAAATGTAGCTTTCTCTTAAATGACAAACAAAGATAAGCAATTTACTCCAGTGACCGGAGCAGATATTGTTAAAAAAATAAAGCCGGAAGGCAATCTGCATTGCTTCCGGCATTATTGTTACATCGCGATTGCGATGCTATCTACTTTTAAAAGGATTATTTATTGTTCAGGATAGCCATTGTATCCGAAGCAATCATCAGCTCTTCATCAGTCGGGATTACCACAACTTTCACCTTAGAATCCTCAGCAGAAATCACAGCTTCTTCTCCACGAGTTTTGTTCTTCTCCAGATCCAGCTTCACACCCATGTATTCCAAACCTTCACATGCACCGACACGGCAAGAAGCTTGGTTTTCGCCTACACCACCGGTAAATACGATGATGTCCACGCCACCCAAAGCAGCTGCATATGCACCGATGTACTTTTTGATACGGTAGAAATACATCTTTTCGGTCAGGTCGGCCATTTTATTGTCACCGGCAGCAACGGCAGCTTCCAATTCGCGCATATCGCTAGATACACCGAAGATACCTTTTACCCCGCTCTTCTTATTCAGCAAGTCAGATACACCGGCAGCAGTCAGATTCTCTTTTTCCATGATGAAAGTCACGGCACCGGCATCGATGTCACCGCTACGGGTACCCATCATCAGACCTTCCAGCGGGGTCAATCCCATACTGGTATCTATGCTCTTGCCATCTTTGACAGCAGTGATAGAACCACCGTTACCAATGTGGCAAGTGATAATCTTCTTTCCTTCCGGACTCACTCCCAGATACTCGCACACACGTTGTGAAACATAACGGTGAGAAGTTCCGTGGAAACCGTAACGACGTACACCATATTTCTTATACAATTCGTAAGGAATAGCATAGAGGTAAGCGTAGTCCGGCATAGTTTGATGGAACGCTGTATCGAATACCCCGATTTGCGGTACATTCGGCAATATGGCAGAGATGGCGTTTACGCCTTTCAGGTTAGCAGGATTATGAAGCGGAGCCAAATCGTTGCAAGCCGTGAAAGCATCCAGAACTTCCTGTGTCAGCAACACAGATTCGCTGAACTTCTCACCACCATGCACCATACGATGACCTACTGCGTTGATTTCATTCAAGGATTTGATAGTGCCAAATTCAGGGCTGGTTAACGTATCCAGAATAAACTCCACACCTACGGTATGTTCGGGAATATCTTTCTCCAGAACTTTCTTTTCACCGTTAGGCAAAGTAAACTTCAGGAAAGAGCCTTGAAGACCTATTTTTTCGATACCCCCCTGTGCGATCACTTCTTTATGATCCATATCAAACAGCTTGTATTTGATGGACGAACTACCGCAGTTCAATACTAAGACTTTCATTTTATATATTCAGATTTATGGTTATTTTTGATTCTTTGCTGCAATAGCCTGGTTGGCAGTAATTGCAATCATGCGATAAACATCTTCGATGGAGCAACCGCGTGACAGGTCGTTCACCGGACGGGCAATACCCTGCAAAATAGGGCCTACCGCATCTGCATGACCTAAACGCTGTACCAATTTATAAGAAATATTACCTACTTCAAGGCTCGGAACCACCAATACATTTGCATTTCCTGCAATTGCAGAACCTGGAGCCTTGCTGGCACCTACTTCCGGAACCAATGCGGCATCAGCCTGCAATTCACCGTCGAGAGCCAAGTCGGGATCCATCTCATGTGCAATCTTCACAGCCTCAATCACCTTATCCACAACTTCGTGTTTAGCAGAGCCTTTGGTTGAGAAGCTGAGCATTGCCACTTTCGGTTCCATACCTACTACAGACTTAGCCGTGCGAGCTGTACAAACAGCAATCTGAGCCAACTGTTCTGCATCGGGCACCGGAGTCACGGCTACATCACCCATTACCAAAATGCCATTCTTTCCATATTCGGGAGCATGTGTCAACAGCAACATTGCACCGGATACACAAGTAATGCCCGGAGTTGTCTTAATGATTTGCAATGCCGGACGAAGTACATCGCCTGTGGTGTTGCGTGCACCTGCCAACTGACCGTCAGCATCACCATTCTTAATAATCAGACAACCCAGATAGAGCGGATTAACTACCAGTTTACGAGCTTCCTCGATAGTCATACCTTTTTTCTTGCGAAGTTCACACAGCAATTGCGCATACTCTTCTTGCTTCGGATGATTTTCCGGATCAATAATTGTAGCCTTGCTGATGTTTCCAAGTCCCCATTCTGTTGCACAAGCATTAATTTCATCCGGATTACCCAGAAGAATCAAGTCAGCAACTCCGTCTGTCAAAATTTGATTGGCAGCTTTCAAGGTGCGTTCTTCCGTTCCTTCAGGAAGAACAATACGTTGGCGGTCGGCTTTCGCGCGCTCAACGATTTCATTAATTAATCTCTGCATATATATAAATTGTGTATAAAAATCCAGTAGACGTGTTATTCACGCCGCAAAAGTACACAATTTTGCAATATCAACATTGCAATTCGGGGCATTTTTATGCCCCGAACTACAATTATTATAATATTTAACACTAACGGATGATTTCTGGAGCCACTTGTTTATACTGGTCCATGCAGGCACCGATGGGTGCTCCTATATAGGTGGGATCGCAAATCAGATATTTGCTGCCGTCGTCCAGTACCACATAGTCTCCCGGAATGTCCTCGGTAAAGCGGACAGCCGAAGCAATATGGTTAGGATAATCCAGCAAGATAGTGTCCAGACCAAGCAAATCTCTCACCAAAGTAGAGTAAAGCATTGCACGGTCTTCGCAGTCACAATAAGGATAAAAGAATGTTTCGTCCGGGAAGTTTGGCTTTTCAAAACCGAATTGTTCTCCATCCGTCATGTATTCAAAAGCGGTCTGCACAAAGTTGAGCAGAATATTGGCAGCCTCTTTCTGTGATTTACCCGCAATAGCGGTTTTCAGTTGCGGATAAAGGGAAGCACGCAGTTCCTCACTCATCGGTGTTTTGTAGTGAATCACGACATCACACTGTGGGTAATCGTAGTAAAAGTCTATCAGATTCTTATTCACCTGTGTCTGTACTTTGACAGCACCTGTAGAAGAAGTCAGGCTCTTTTCATGCTCATTCATAGAGAAAGCGGGAATGCCTTCTATATTCAGGCATACCAAATTCTTGGCATTGGCAAAATCCTGACGATAGGTATAAATCCCCATTGATCCTCCCGGTGTCGGTTCGAACACATAGTACTTATTACCGCTTATAGTAAGATAAGGAGTACCGTAAATAGTACCGGCAGGTGCAACCATAAGCTTCAATTGATCGTCAATCTTGGCAAGACGTACCTTATACCCGGATTTATTCAGAAGAAACATCTGCAAGAATACGATGTTATTCGTATTCCCGGCACCGTACAGTTGTGTTCCAATCTGTTTCGTAAACAGCAGGTAGGCCCAGTCGCTCAGGTTCTTCTCTTTTTTGATGGTCATACAATCCTTCACCATTTGTTCGTAATCCCTCTTACAAATAGTTTTCCAGGCATCCGCCACATCGGACTCACGGTTACCTTGCAGAGAAAGATCGTCCGCAACTTCCAGAGCAACTTCAAAAGAAGTTCCGTAAAATTCTATAGGAGTGCGGTACACCGTACTTCCAGGTTTTACAGGAGGCACTTCGACCAACACAGGAGTATAAGGCTTACCCGGCACATATACGCCCGGAGCCGGCTTATCCTCAATGGCAGGCAGGTCAGGACGCTTCACATCCACCAGAACCTTATCCCCCATACTGGGCACAGGAGCATCCGGCACCTTCGGAGCAGCAGGTTTAATATTCACCGGCGGCATCGGCGGCTTTGTCTTGTCAAACTCTACCGGTTTGGGTGGTTCGGGACGTTCAGGAGCCGGAATCGCAGCAAATGCTTCATACTTCTGCCACGTTTCCCGCAAGAAGGTTTCAAACTCTGCGTCCGCCTTATTTTTGAAATCTTCAAACTCTTGTTGTTGCTGCTTCGCGAAATCCTCGAATTCTTTCTCAATGTCTTGCGCACACAAGTGTGCCACCGGTAAAAAGAAAGCAACTAAAGCAGCAGAAAAACACTTCATCTTATTCATCTGTACAATAGATTTAGAGAAGTTAAAATAAAAACATGTATTACTTGATAAGTATCATGTCATAGAAGGCACAACGCTTGTCATTAGGAATGGAGTACACCCACTTCAACACATTCTGATAAGTCACCTCCTCCGTAAAAGGAATGTTTTCCTTGGTAGCCACCATCATCATGTTGATCTTCTCACTCTCTTTTCCTTGCTTTTCCATGCGGTAGTCCACCGCGTTGCTGAAAGGAATACCGTATTCCTTTTCGGCCTGCAACAAGGTGTTGGGCTCGTAAGTATTAGGGTAGAGCAATGCACCGCCGGTACTGTCAAACCAGAAAAATTTCAGATAGGAGTCCGTGCCGTGCACTTTCAGCGTACAGGTAAACACATCGCCTTCTTTATATAAATTCGCTACACCCTTCACTTCAAGCGCATACGACTTATCAACTTTTTCTTCTTTCTGCACAACGGCATCGATAGTCACCACTTTATACAAGCTACGGGTATTCGTATCCCACACCTCCTCCACTTTCTTGTTGGTAACATTCACCATTCCCCCAATCGCAAGAACGTTCATCTGTGAATATGCCTCGTGAAACTCTGTACCGCTCTCCTGGGAAATCTGTCCGAATACGGACCACACATTCTCCATGACGCCGGCTTTGCGCAAGGCTTCTTTCTTCGCTTCCATAAAGGCGCGTTCTTCCGCTTCTTTCAGCGTGATTTCCTCACTCACTTGCCAGCGCCCCTGCGCGCCCTTCACCTTTACGGGGTTCTGGGCATGCAGTGGAGCAGCTATTGTACATATCACAAGAAATATCCACCCAATCAACTTGTTCCTATTCATTCACCATCTGTTTTTAAAGAAAATGAAATTAATAGCCCAGTTTATCCAACTGTTTTGCCAGTTCTTCTGACTTGGCAGCCAGTTCTTTGCGGATAGCCTGAACAGCAGCCTGATTAGCAGATTGCATACTGTAGCCGATGGTAACCATTACTTCCACATTCTTGTTAGGCAAAGTTTTGTATACTTCTACCAAAGGAATCGTACGACCCAGTGTAGCAGAAATTACACTTTTGCTGGAAGCAACTACGCTTGACAAGCTGGCAGCTTCTTCCTGTCCCATGTCATCATTAGCGACTTTCGCTTCGATCAATTGAGATACTTTGGTCTGAATCTGGCCTGCCAGATCTATTTTTGCAGCATTAGTAGCTTGCAAAGCAGCAGCCGACTGGTTTCCACCTACCGCTCTGGAAGAAGCGATGTACCAATACGGATTACCTTCAGTATCCAATTCCGCTTGTTTTTCCCAAGCCGTTTCCAATTGTTTGGCCAAAGGCAGTTTTCCTACCGGAGTCTTAAAACCTTCTTTTTCCAGTTTCTTGGCTTCTTTGCGGGCTTCTTTGATAGCTTTCTTCTGCAAATCCTTATCCAATACTTTTTCCTGCTTTTTCAGGTCTTTATAAGCCTTACCGGTAGCTTTTTCCTGTGCATTCACATTTACACAAAACATCATAACAAACGCTACTAAAGCGCTAATAAATAAACTCTTTTTCATTTTCTTCCTATTTAAAAGATTAATATTTCTCTTGAAACTTTATATACAATCGCTATCGCAAAAATAGGCAAATATTTCTAATAATATCCATATCACGTCTTTTTTTTTCATTGTCCTGAAACAAATGGAAATAAATATCACGGGAAACAGTGACAGCCAAACTACAAAATGCCTAACTTTGCAGCGTTTTCAGTAAACAATTCATCTTCTGATTAGTTATTAGGAAAGTTTCAGCGAAGTGACAGTTCCTTTAATTCCTTTCAGCCAAAGGGAGTTGAATTTAATAATAATAAATAACGTGAATCAGGAGTTGAAATCAACTCCTTCTTGTACAGATATGAATCTGTTTCAACTACTGATTCGCATAAATAGGTAATAGTAGTATGGTTCGTCAATGCGCTATCCTTTTCGGATGCCTGGCTTTGGGTGAATTGGTTGTTTTTCTTACGGATATCAAGCTTCCGTCCAGCATCATAGGGATGCTGTTGCTCACCCTTTTTCTGAAATTGGGTTGGATTAAACTGCATTGGGTGCAGGGATTGTCCGACTTCCTGGTTGCTAATTTAGGATTTTTCTTTGTTCCTCCCGGTGTAGCTCTCATGCTTTATTTTGACATTATCGCTGCCCAGTTCTGGCCGATAGTCATTGCTTCTTTAGTTAGCACCCTTCTGGTCCTAATCGTAACAGGATGGGTTCATCAATTAGCACGCAAAATCAAATGAGTTACTTAGACAACGAATTCTTCTTGTTAGCCGTCACCTTCGGTGTGTTTTTCTTTTCAAAACTATTGCAAAAGAAAACAGGCATTTTATTGCTTAATCCCATTTTGCTGACTATCGCCATCCTGATTATCTTTCTAAAAATGGCGCATATCAGTTACGAAACCTACAACAAAGGCGGACATCTCATTGAATTCTGGCTGAAACCGGCAGTAGTGGCCCTTGGCGTACCTCTATATCTACAATTGGAGGCCATAAAAAAGCAATTGGTCCCTATCCTGCTTTCACAATTGGCGGGTTGTATCATCGGAGTAGTTTCCGTAGTGGTGATTGCCAAACTGATGGGAGCACCACAAGAGATAATCTATTCACTGGCACCTAAATCAGTCACTACTCCCATTGCCATGGAAGTAGCAGATACATTAGGCGGCATTCCGGCACTGACAGCAGCCGTAGTGGTTTGCGTCGGTTTGCTGGGTAGTATTGTCGGAATAAAAACCCTGAAACTAACGCGTATTAAAAGTCCTATTGCCCAAGGATTATCTCTGGGAGCTGCCGCCCATGCCGTGGGAACTTCCACCGCCATGGATATCAGTAGCAAATACGGAGCATATGCCAGTCTTGGACTTACGCTGAATGGTATCTTCACCGCCTTGCTTACGCCAACTATTTTGCGATTATTGGGTTTGCTATAACAATTTCTCCTTATCTTTGTTATTCTTTATATTCAAACTAACGAAAACAACGATATGATATCATTTAAAGACATCGAGCTTAAAGATAAAGAACTCATTACATCTTATACACAGCATAGTCCCCGACGCAACTGTGACCTTTCATTCTCCAATCTCTGTAGTTGGCGTTTCCTTTACGACACCCAGTTTGCAGTACAGGGCGGTTTCCTGATACTGAAATTCTGGGCAGGAGAAGAATTGGTATATATGATGCCAGTCGGGAATGGAGATTTAAAGAAAGTGCTGGAGGATATGATAGAAGATGCCAACCATGAAGGTGAACGCTTCTGTATGCTCGGAGTATGCGCAGGCATGCGGGCTGACTTGGAAGCCATAATGCCTGATAAGTTTCATTTCGAAGCGGACAGGGATTATGCCGATTACCTGTATCTTCGAACCGACCTTGCCACATTGGCCGGCAAGAAGTTCCAGGCCAAACGGAACCACCTCAATAAATTCCGCCGGACCTATACTAATTATGAATATGTTCCTCTTACTTCCAACCGTATACAGGAATGTCTCGATCTGGAAGCCGAATGGTGCAAAGTGAACAATTGCGACCAGCATGAAGGTACGGGTAACGAACGTCGTGCCCTCATATATGCGCTGCATAACTTTGACACCCTTGGTCTGACAGGAGGTATTCTTCATGTAGATGGTAAAATTGTAGCTTTCACTTTCGGTATGCCCATCAACCAGGATACTTTCGGTGTACATGTAGAAAAAGCAGACACCACGATTGATGGTGCCTACACCATGATAAATTATGAATTTGCCAACCATATTCCAGAACAATATACTTATATCAACCGGGAAGAAGACCTGGGTATCGAAGGACTGCGCAAAGCCAAACTGTCCTACCAGCCGGTGATTATTCTGGAAAAATATATGGCCTGCCTGAAAGATACCCCTGTAGATCCGGTGAAATGGTAAGCTTCTTTTAAATAGTTAATAGCAAGTAATTAAGTAAAAGATAGTAAGTATTTGAATAGGAGATAGAAATAATGCGTGAAAAGGTAAAGAAGTTGTGGAAGCTTTGTTTTAGCGATAATGACGAGTTTGTGGATATGTACTTCAGCCTTCGTTACAACAGCGAAGTGAATGTTGCCATCGAAAGTGGCAATGAAGTCATTGCCGCCTTGCAAATGCTTCCCTATCCGATCACTTTTCATGGCAATAGCGTACCGACCACATATATTTCGGGTGCTTGCACTCATCCAGACTACCGTAGCCGGGGCGTTATGCGAGAATTATTATCCCAGGCATTCGGGCGCATGTATCGTAATGACATTGCATTTACCACCCTTATCCCTGCCGAACCTTGGTTATTCGGCTATTACGCACGTGTAGGTTACGCAACGGTTTTCCGTTACGGTAAGCGTACTTTTTATCTACCAACTGATGAAGCAGAAACCCACCCTCTCACCTCATCTGCCGAAACAGGCTGGTGTTTCCAGGCTTACACAGACTATGATGAAGATGTCTATCAGTATCTGAATCGCAAAATGCAGGAACGCCCTTGCTGCCTGCAACATACAAAAGCAGACTTCTACGTCATACTGTCCGACCTCAATCTAAGTAGCGGATGTATTTTCACTCTTTCAGATGAATTTGGAATTGCCGCGCTTGCTGTTGTCTACCCTAATGAAGAAGCTTCCAAACTATTCATAAATGAATTATTTGCAGATACTCCCGAAGCAGAACGTTTGCTACTCACCCGCATTTGCAAGGATATGCAGACCGAAAGTCTCGACATCATCATACCTCCCGTAAAAGACCAGACCTCTTTCGATCTGGGCATGATACGTATCATTCAGGCCAAACCTGTATTGCAACTTTATGCAGCCGCACATCCTGAGGAAGAAATAAACATTGATCTCATTGACAACGAACTTTCAGCCAATAACGGTTATTATTACCTGAATAAAGGGAAATGTATGTATAGCCACAGACGCCTTCCAGGTGCACACGAGCGACTAACCATCGGGCAATTAACAGAAAAAGTATTTGCTTCGGAACAAGCATACATGAGTTTAATGCTAAACTAACCCAAATACCGGCCTAACTCAGTTCTATTTAGTTAGACTGCCTGTATTCGTCAGGAGTGCAACCACTTATTCTTTTAAATAACAAACTGAAATACCTGGAAGAAGAAAATCCCAGTCCATTTGCAATCTGAAGAATTGATTTATCAGTCTTTGTCAGCCAGTTCTTCGCAATCTCTATACGTTTAAACTGTATATATTCGTAAAAGGTCTTTCCTGTATCATGTTTCAGCAAATCCACGAAATAAGAAGATGACATTTTAAGTTGTTCTGCACAATGGCTAGCTGTGGGTAGTCCTTTCATCTGTACCTGTCCACCCCAAAAATAGCCATCTACCATTTGTTCCACCTTCTTCAGAATATTCCCATTCTCTTCATTCCTGGTAATAAACTGTCTGTCATAAAAGCGCATACAGTAATCCAGCAACAACTCCATAGACCTTGAAACCAAAATTCTGCTATGCCGATCTATCGCCCTCTGAAGCTCATCTCCGATAATCTCCAAGCATCTCATAAAAACTTTCTTTTCACGCTGCGAGATATGTAAAGCCTCCGTTTTATGGTAAGTGAAGAAGGTATAGTCCTGAATATGCATTCCGAGAGAAGTCCCCCTGATCAAATCCGGATGAAATACCAGCAGCCAACCTTTAGACATCTGCTTCCGGTTGTGCTCCTCGATATCAACCGTCTCACCGGGAGATGAAAATATAAGAGTACCATCTGAATAATCACAACATTTTCGCCCATAAGCATAACACTGACAGCTATATTCCTTCAGAAGAATGGAATAAAAACCTAGTTCAAGCGGCAGACATTGCTTGCTGTTCGTCTTAGAAAGATCGATAATGCTCACCAGAGGATGCAGCGTCGCTTCTCCCAAGACTTCGTTACACTGGCATACGGTCTCTATATGTATCGCTTTCTCCATAAAGTTTTAAATGCTTGCAACAAACCCGATCTATCAGGCTTGTACCTTTCTATATTCGTTCGGAGTGCATCCCACATTTTTCTTGAACATCCGGCTGAAGTGCTGTGAATATTGAAATCCCAGTTCGTAAGCAATCTGGCTAACAGATTTGTTTGTCCCCAATATCCATTCTTTAGCCAGGTCCATTATCTTATTTTGAATATATTCCTGCGCACTCTTCCCAGTTTCTTTCTTAATCAGGTCACCAAAATAGTTGGGCGATAAACAGATTTTATCAGCAAAGTATTTCACTGTTGGCAAACCTTCCATTCGCAACTGTTCATTCTGAAAATACGCATCAATCAGTTCTTCAAACTTAACCAGCACATCCTTATTAGCTTCCATGCGAGTAGTAAACTGCCTTTCATAGAAGCGCATGCAATAATCGAGCAACAGTTCGATATTTTTAGATATCAACAACTTACTATGCTTATCAATGCCATGTTCCAGCTCTATCTGGATTTTCTCCATACAGTCCAGAATGATTCTCTTCTCCTGCTCGGAAAGATGAAGGGCTTCAGTAGAATCATACGAAAAGAATGAATAATGTTTGATCTCACGTCCTAAAGAAGTTCCCCGGATTAAGTCGGGATGGAAAAGCACGCCATGGGCAGCCGGTTTTGTTCCGGCAGTCAGTTCAATGCCGGTTACTTGCCCGGGAGCAAAACCAATCACTGTACCTTCGCGGTAGTCATACAACTTACGTCCGTAACGGATGTCTCCACACTTCGTATCTTTCAGGAAAAGACTATATATACCATAATTAAGGCGGAAACTCGTCGGCCAGGTTTCAGCTTTAGACAAATCGACGATGCTCACCAAAGGATGCAAAGTTTCCAGTCCGAATAGCTTATTATATTGGTCAACAGTATCTATTTTTATCACTTCATCCATAAGGTTTTCTTTTTAATCCGTTTCAAAGATAAATATTCATACTGAATAATCCTTATCAGCCGAATCAGAAACCGTAATCGAGGTACAAACATCCGTAATTTGTGTACAGACTATGGTTTCCTCCTTCACATCGGAGTTACAGTCCAAGGAACCCTAAGCTACTAACCACTAAACCGGCATTTCCTAAGTTCCTTTCTTATTCTAAATTAATCCCACCAACCGGTAAAAACAGTAATTCAGTTACTTTTATCTGTAATCTGTATACAACGTTTACGAAGTATCTTCGGTAATTTTGCATTGTGAATGAAGCAGATATAAATCTTAATTTAATAAAGAAGTAATATGAAAAAGCTATTCTTATTTCCAGTAATGTTATTGTTTGCCCTTACAATAACGGCATGCAGCAATTCTCCCAATGGTTTTGAAGAACCGGAAACTGAACAACCGGAAACTCCCGGAAATGATGGTGATGAAGATAATAAACCAGAAGATAATAGTATGAAGATAAAGATAACCGTAGGTAACCGTGAAGTTACCGCAACAATGAAAGACAATGTTACGGCTCGTGATTTCCTGTCACATCTGCCTATAGAAGTTACTATGAATGACTATGCCAGAGCTGAAAAGATATTTTATCCGGAATCTGCATTCAACACAGAAGGTGCTCCCAAGGGACATACTCCATCCCGTGGAGATATTGATTTATATGCTCCCTGGGGAAACGTCGCTCTCTTTTATAAAAGTGGAAGTCATAGCAGCGAACTGATACATTTGGGACGCATCGACGGAAACGGAATAGAAGCATTTGACGTAGCAGGCAATGTAGTCGTAAAGATTGAAAGACAATAGAATCTACCATCATAAAAACAAGATATTATGAATTTAAAAAGAATAATCATTGCCATATCGGTTGTTGTAATCGGTACAGGCAATATAAACGCACAAGATATGAAAACAGAAGTTCCTAAAATCAGTGACTTCCCGGTAGGGGAAGAGAATACTGGCTACGCACAGTATTTCACAGGTAAATCCTGGCTGGCACCTTTGACAACCAGCAAAGAATTAAATGTACCGATGTCCAACGTTACGTTTGAGCCCGGTTGCCGCAACAACTGGCACAGTCACACAGGCGGACAACTACTAGTTGCCGTAGGTGGTATAGGCTATTATCAGGAACGCGGAAAGACTGCACGCCGCCTATTACCCGGCGATGTAGTAGAAATCGCTCCCAACGTAGAACATTGGCACGGCGCCGCACCCGATAGTTGGTTCTCACACCTTGCCATAGCATGCAATCCGCAAACGAATCAGAATACCTGGCTTGAGGTGGTGAATGATGAAGAATATGCGGAAGCTGTAAAAGACCAAAGAAGCGAGAATAAAAAGGATATGAACAGAATTGATTTGTGCAAAGAAAACTTCACCCAACTATTTGGAGGAGAAGCTCTGACCGGAGAAGGCACAGATCCGGAAATGATGGATATACTTCAGAAATATATCTTTGGAGAAGTGTTCCGCACAGGTAATCTGGATATGAAAACCCGTGAGATGATTACTTGCGTATCATTAGCCGCCATGCAGCAACTGCCACAGCTCAAGAGTCATGCCGGAGCTACATTAAATATAGGGGTGACTCCGATAGAATTGCGCGAAGCTATCTATCAATGTGCTCCTTTCATTGGTTTTCCCAAAGTACTGAATGCATTAGGTGCAATAAACTCCACATTTACAGAAAGAGGTATCAAGCTGCCTTTGGAAAAACAGGAGAAAGTGACAGAAGAAAATCGTTTGGAGAAAGGCCTTGCCATTCAGGAACCGCTTTACGGAGAGGCTATGAAGGAATTTCTGAAAGATGTTCCGGGTGGTATGGGAGCCGACGTAGCACGTTTCCTGACTGAAGTTCATTTCGGAGATTTCCAAACCCGAAGCGGACTGAATACCCAAACGCGTGAATTATTGACCTTCTGCGTACTGACTGTAATTGGTGCGGAATCTCAACTCCCATTACATCTTCAGGCCAATCTGAAAGTAGGGAACAGTAAGGAAACGCTGACTGCCGCCGTCATACAATGTATGCCTTATATCGGTTTTCCGGCTGCAATAAAGGTACTGGATATTATCAAAGAAGCATGATACTTCTTACCATAAATCCTTTATTGACACAACCGTTTTAGCAAATCTTCATGATCCGGGTAAAGTTTCGATAAACGATCGAACGTACCCAATTCAAAATCATCGAAGGTAAAACCGGGAGCAACAGCACAACTGACCAATGCATATCCGAAATGCGAAGGCAACTCAGCAGCAAACCAACATCCGGGTTCAATGGCAACCTGCTGTTCGCCCGAAAAGTCAGCAGTCATCAAGTGAGTAACTAATCTACCATCGGGATGGATCACATGTAGCATCAGGGGATATCCCGCATGGTAGTACCATACTTCGGGGGAAGTCAGTCTGTGGAAAGTTGATTTATCTTCATTTTCCAACAGATAATAAATGGAGGTCATGGCTGATTTATCGTTATCAACCAGTTTTTCGGAACGGAATATTTCTTTGTAATATCCACCCTCAGGATGGCGAATCATATTAAGATGATTTATCCAGTCAATTGCTTTCATACCTATATTATTAATTAATCCCGCTTTTCCGTGATAAACACCATAGAAAAGCGGGATTTCTTTTATTTAGAATCTTTAAAGTCCACTGAAATCAACTCCTTCAAACACTAATGAAGGAACTAACCAGCTACGATCCGTACGGGCATCATTACCGATAGCTGCCAACGAATTCCACAGCGTCAGGAAGTTTCCGGTAACATTCATTTCATTGACAGGCTGCGTCAACTTACCATTCTCTATGAGGAATCCTTCAATACCGTAAGAAAAGTCACCTGTGTTGCTATTGCTGTTACCACCATTCAGGCCGGTAACAAGGATACCATTCGCTACATCAGCAATTAAGCCATTAAGATCTTTGTCACCCGGAGTAAGTACCAAACGTGACGGACCGCTAATAGTAGGAGCTACACCCATCTTCTTGGCATTATAAGTATCAAAGAAGTAAGTCTTCAACACACCATTTTCAAAAATCGGACGGTGTTCCGTTGCCACACCTTCATTGTCGAAGTAACGTGAACCGTTGGCACCTATCACGTGCGGATCATCCATTACGGTCAGCTTATCCGAGAATACTTTCTGATCCAGTTTATCAATCAGGAAAGAGTTCTTTTGCTGCAAAGAGGAGCCATAAAGAGCGCTCAACACAGGACTCAGCATACGTCCCGAATTTATAGGATCAACCACCATTGTATATTTACCGGACTTAGCTTTCTTCTGTCCCAATTTACGCAATACACGTTCCAATGCTACTGAACCGATATCTGTTTTAGGCAATTTATCATAGAACAGAGAGCTTGCGTACCAATAATCAGACGGGCGGGCTTCACCCTCACCTCTGATGGCTACACTGGCAGAAACTGAATACCAAGTTGATTTGGATTCACCCTCAAAACCATTACTCATCAGACGGTAAGAAGCATTCTCACCATCACTGTATGAGGTCTCTACTGAAATGATGCGGTCATTCTTGCCCATAGCCTCCTCAGCGGCAGCACGGGCCAAAGCTACTTTATCATCCGGATTAACACCGAAGATCTTATCATCGAACATCTGCAAATCGGGTTTCCCACCTGTATAGTAGCGGGCAGGATCTGCCAATACACGGAATTCATCCGGAGCCAAATAACGGGTAGACTCGATACCATTCTTGATAAACGTTTCAAGTTCTTTCTTATCCAGACGGTTGGTAGAATAATTACCGTAACGTCCGTCTACGTATACATTGATTCCCATACCACTTTCAGAAGCTTGTTGCAGACGATCCATCTTAGCGTCACGCAATTCGAAAGAAGTGTTTGAATTGGCATACAATACAACTTTGGCTGCCTGACAACCATTCTTCAGAGCGAAATCCATCGCCCATTGAGCCAGTTTTTTATTATTATCTGTTATCATCAGTTTTCTCCTCCTACAGTTAATTTACTTACTAAAGCCGAAGGCATACCGCAAGTCACCGGACAAGATTGTCCGTCCTTACCGCATGTCCACGTACCGTTATCGATTTGGTCATTGCTTGCCACCATCGTGATGTCTGCCAATGCTTTCGGTCCGTTACCGATAATATTGATATCTTTGACAGGCTGCGTCAGCTTACCGTCTTCAATCATATAACCGAATTTCACGAAGAACGTAAAGTCACCAGCACCAATCTGTACCTGTCCATTGGTGAACTGCTGTGCATAGATACCGTTCTTTACAGTAGAAATGATATCTTCTTCCTTCATATCTCCGGCTTCCATATACGTGGCACGCATACGAGGAATAGGTACATTACGGAAAGTATCGCGACGTCCGTTTCCGGTAGGAGCCACACCGTAATGTTTTGAGCTGATACGGTCGTGCAGATAGCTGGTCAATACGCCATCCTTCACGATATAAGTCTTTTGTCCTTCTATACCCTCATCATCGAAGTTTACAGAACCACGATTGAAAGGAATCGTACCGTCATCTACCACACTGATATGTTCATTACATACTTTCTTGTTCAACTGATCGGCAAAGATAGAAACATTCTTACGGTTGAAATCAGCTTCAAACGCATGTCCGATAGCTTCGTGCAACAAAATGCCCGAACCGCCGGATGCCATCACCACGGGAAGTTCACCACCTTTAGGCTTAATGGCTTTAAACATGATTGCTGTATTGTCTACGACTTCGCGAGCTATCACTTCGATGATATCATCCGTCATAAACTCAAATCCTTTACGATAGGAACGAGTGGCGTAGTTATTTTCCATACGTCCGTTCTCTTCCATAATACAGAAAGCCATATAGGATACCATCGGACGGTAATCATAGTAAGTCACACCTTCTGAATTACAGAACAGCACATGTGTTGTGTTGTCGCTCAAAGAAGCCTGCACCTTACGTACACGATTGTCCAACGCAAAGACTTTATCATTCAGTTTTTGCAGATAAGGCATCTTCTCCTTCAGGCTCACCTCTTCCCAAGGAGTAACTACAGAATAACGATCTCTTTCAATCGTCTTCTCCTTAAATGCGACAGGCTTTCCAGCCTTACCGGAAGAAGCAATACGGGCAGCCGTACGTGCGGCACGCAACATTTCTTCCAACGTCACACCTTCCACATAAGCATAACCGCTTTGATCACCGGCTAATACACGCACACCCATACCGAAGTCAATATTTGAACTGCAATTGTTCACTTTGCCGTCCATCAGGGCTACAGCATTATTAAAAGAGTGTTCAAAATAAAGGTCCGCATAATCTCCACCTTTTTCAAGTGCAGCAGTCAGCACCTTCTTCAGGTCTGCCTCTGTCACACCAAAATGGTTCATAGCCGCAGCTACGGCAGATTTGTTATCCGTTCCTCCCAAAGCTCCCCGCACCGTATCAGGCAAGGCAAGCGACGGTGCAGCCAGCGAGCCTAATACTGCCAAACTCCCCATCCGTAAGAAATTCCGTCTATCCATCTTTCTGTTTTTTAAGATTGCTAATAATATGTTCTTTATCCAAATTCTGTTTTTCAGTATATAAGACGCTACTTGGTATCATTTTGTCACACCCGAAACTAATTTTCTTTTGTCAACAGACTTTCCAACTCCTCTGCATTCAAACGTAAGTGGAATTGTCCTCTATAGGCCACAGAAATGGATCCGGTTTCTTCGGAAACAATGATAGCAAGCGCATCGGATTCCTGAGAGATACCCATCGCTGCACGATGGCGCAATCCCAGTTCCTTCGGTATATCCAGATTATGCGATACCGGCAGAATACATCCCGCAGCCTTAATACGTCCTTTACTGATCACCATTGCACCATCATGCAAAGGGCTGTTCTTGAAAAAGATATTCTCTATCAAGCGCTGGTTGATATCAGCATTGATAACTTCACCCGTGCGTACCACATCATCCAATGGGAAATTATGCTCAATCACAATCAAAGCTCCTACTTTCTGTTTACCCATACTGATACATGCCATGACCACCGGCATGATTTCATCATGCTGCATATTCTCTTTCTTATTCCCGGTAAAGAAACGTACCAAAGCACTGGCATGCTGATGCGAACCAAGCGTCAGTAAAAAACGCCGTATCTCATCCTGAAAGAGAATGATAAGTGCCACCACACCCACGCTCACCAACTTGTCAAAGATGGAGCCGAGCAACTTCATCTCCAGCACCTGTGACACAACCAACCAAATCAATATGAATATCAGAATACCCGTAAACACATTGATGGAACCGGAAGCTTTCATCAGCTTATACGTATAGTAAAGCAGAAATGCAACCAGCAAAACGTCGATAATATCTTTTACTCCAATATCAAAAAACACAATAGTTTAAGATTTATAAGATTTATAATTTATGAACTAAATGACCTTCCTTTATCACTTTAGCGCCCTATCACTATTTCTTCGCATAGCCTCAACAATCTTCACCGTTTCCACAGCTTCGCGTACATCATGTACGCGAAGAATATCAGCTCCTTTCAGCAGGCAAATAGTATCGAGTACCGTTGTTCCGTTCAATGCATCTTGCGGAGTATTCCCCAACAGACGATAAATCATAGACTTGCGGGAAACACCCACCAACAAAGGCAATTCAAAAACACGGAACTCTTCGAGATGCGCCAGAAGTTCATAATTATGTTCCACCGTCTTTCCAAAGCCGAAACCGGGATCAAGAATAATATCCTTCATACCCAAGTCACGTAACTGCCGCACCTTCTGCGCAAAATACAAGAAGACTTCTTTCAAAAGATTGTCATAGTGCGGATGTTGCTGCATATTCTGCGGGGTTCCCTGCATGTGCATCATGATATAAGGTACATTCAGTTCAACCACTGTATGGAACATATTCGCATCCATCTCTCCGGCTGCAATATCATTGATAATTGCCACTCCATACTCTTCCACACACATCCGTGCCACATCTGCCCTAAATGTATCAACAGAAATAACAGCTTCAGGTTGTGTCTTACGCAATATTTCCAATCCCATACGCAAACGTTCCATTTCTTCATGGAGAGAAACATTCTCTGCATTCGGTCGGGAAGAATATGCACCGATATCAATAATGCCAGCACCTTCATCCAATATCTGCTGCGCCCGTGCAGCTATTTCAGCCTCAGTCTGCATACGTGAACCGACATAAAAAGAATCAGGAGTAATATTTAATATGCCCATGACGCAGGGAACAGACAGATCGAGCAAAGAACCGTTGACGTTGATATATTTAGAGGATAATGCTTCCATGGATAATCCTTTTTTGTTTATACTTTGCAAATGTAACCAAAAAAGATTATCGTAAATACATTAAATACAAAAAAACAAGTTAACTTTGCTCAGGATTAACAACCAATAGATAGAAGTAGTAAACTATGGAAGCATGCAGAACGACCGGACCGGTCTCTCTATTCTTACTACTTTTCTGGTTGCTTATTCCCGGACATATCAACGGGCAACAAACAAGCGAACAAGAAAAGTATCATATTGACAGTACATTATTTGTCTATTATCAACATTGTAAGGCAGAAATAAAATCCCCCTCTGTCATACAGATGCTTGACACCCTTTTCCAGATGGCTAAAGAAAAAGGAGACCTGCGCATGCAGGCAGTCGCCCTCTCCAGCAAAACGGATCATTTCTATTTTGGTCCGTCTTTTGAAGGTCAAGAGGACAGCCTGATATTGTACACCAATACCATCAAAGACTTTGCCCGGAAAACCAATCAACCCCAATATTATTATTTTGCTTGGGCCAACCGCCTCATAACTTACTATACAAAACAGAAGAAATTAAACCTGGCCCTCTATGAAGCCAACAAGATGCAACAAGAGTCAGAAAGCCGGGAAGAAATCGATGGCATGCAAAATTGCTATCAGGCACTGTTGCGCATCTATCAGAGTAAAGAACTCTACAAACAAGCCACTGTATATGCACAAAAATTGATAGACCTCACATTAAAATATAATCTGAATAAATACAATCTGACCAACAAATATCTTGAGTTAAGTAACTGCTACCTCCGTACCAACGAACCGGCAAAGGCTTGGAAGGCTCTTGAAGAAAGCAAATTGTATATTGTCAATGAACTAAACCAAGGAGCGTATCTATGTGGACTACTTCGTTATTATATTCACACCAAAGATATGGTCAAAGCCCGGGAGACATTAAAAGAAACCACCCAACTTTTCAACAAGAATACAGAACTGCGTATTAAGCGTGCAACGAATCTACTGGAAATTGAAACCAATTATTATATAGAAACCGGTGAATACGATAAAGCTCTGGATGTATTTCAGCAAGCTTTTGAAAAGCTTAGCCAAAATGGATTTATCACCCCAAGCTTATATCGCACACGTGGTGCCATCTATACTGCTAAAAAAGACTATCAGAAAGCAATTGAAAGTTATGAAAAAGCTTTTGAGCTCAACGATTCGTTGAACAGTGCCCAAGAAGACATATCGGTCGGAGAGTTCGCAACCATTCTGGGTATTGAGCATCTTAATTTAGAAAACAAGGAGTTAATACAAAAAAATCAGGAAATACAATTGGAAAAACGCCGGTATCTCATCATTCTATTATTTATCATAGTAGTCATCGTGGGTATCATGTTTTTCCGCGAAGCCCGACTGAATAAAGTTTTACGCCGCGCCAAAGATGCAGAACAGAGTGCCAGCCGCATGAAAACGGAATTCATACAGAATATGAGCCATGAGATACGCACGCCACTCAATTCCATAGTAGGCTTTTCACAAATACTCAGCAGCAAGATTTCCGAAGAGGACGAAGAATCGAAAGAATATACAACTATCATTGAGCAAGGCAGTAATCATCTGCTTCAATTGGTAGACAATGTACTGGAATTATCCAGCCTTGACAGTGGCACTACTATTCCTGCAGAAACCCAAATTGAGCTAAACGAGCTTTGTCTACAATGGATAGAATGTGCAAAAAGTTTGGTAAAACCCCAAGTTTTTCTTTCTTATCAACCGGAACAGAGTGAACTCTATCTGTACACAAATCCGGTACGGCTTGGTCAGATAATACTACATTTACTTCACAATGCGGCAAAATTTACAGAGGAAGGCAGCATTGCACTTAGCTGGCGCATTCTTTCCAAACAAAAGCAAATCATGATTTGCATCACCGACACCGGCATTGGCATTCCCCAAGACAAACAAGATTTTGTGTTCGAACGATTTGCCAAGTTAGATACATTTTCAAAGGGTACCGGATTAGGGCTTGCCCTCAGCCGCCTAATTGCGAAGAAAATGGGGGGTAGCCTGACTATTGATTCAACCTACACCACAGGTTCCCGTTTTATTCTGATTTTACCTTTGAAAGAATAAAAACATTTTCATTGCAAATGTACCACTGTAGCGGAGAATATCTATCTTTGCAACGTTTTAGACAACAGAAAATAACAACGTTTCAAAAAAGGAGATAGTTATGGATATCACCGCCCTATACAAGATATTTCTGGAATGTACCAGTGTGACTACGGACAGCCGCAACTGCCCTGAAGGTTCTTTATTCATAGCACTGAAAGGTGACAAATTCAATGGGAATGCCTTTGCTGCCAAGGCGTTAGAATCGGGAAGTGCCTACGTCATAATAGATGAAGCTGAATACGCACTCGCCGGAGATCCACACTACATATTGGTAAACAACTGCCTGCATACCCTACAGGAACTTGCCAACTATCACCGTCGTCAAATAGGCACACGTATTATCGGTATCACAGGAACTAATGGAAAAACGACCACCAAAGAACTAATGGCCGCTGTTCTTTCTAAAAAATACAATGTACTTTATACACTAGGAAATCTGAACAATCATATTGGAGTTCCTCTCACCCTGCTACGTCTGAAAGCCGAGCACGATCTCGGCATCATAGAAATGGGGGCCAGCCATCCGGGCGACATCAAGGAATTAGTGAACATTGCCGAACCGGATTATGGAATTATCACAAATGTAGGAAAAGCACATCTGGAAGGTTTCGGCTCTTTCGAAGGGGTCATCAAGACTAAAGGTGAACTGTATGGCTATCTTCGAAAACGTAAAAACTCTACTATCTTCATCCACCACGATAATTTATACCTGAGAAATATCGCTTGGGGATTGAACCTGATTTCTTATGGAAGTGCGGACGAATTATACGTCAACGGACACGTTACGGGCAATTCTCCCTATCTGACATTTGAATGGAGAGCAGGCAAAGACGGTGAATCTCATGAAGTAAAAACACAGCTAATCGGTGAATATAATTTCACCAATGCACTTGCTGCCGTTACCATCGGCCACTTCTTTGATGTAAAACCGGAGAACATTGATGCTGCGCTACGAGAATATACCCCGCAAAATAACCGTTCACAACTGAAGCAGACAGCAGACAACACATTGATTATCGATGCGTACAATGCTAATCCAACCAGTATGCAAGCCTCAATCAGCAACTTCCGTAAAATGGAAGTCGAAAACAAAATGCTGATATTGGGAGATATGAGGGAACTGGGAAAAGATGGTCCGGAAGAACATCAGAAGATTGCAGACTTCCTGACGGAATGTGGTTTCAAGGATGTAATGCTGGTAGGAGACCAGTTCGCTGCCGCAAAACATACTTTCCCGACTTATCCGGATGCCCCAGCAGTCATTGAAGTTTTACAGAAAAACAAGCCTCATGGGAAAACCATCCTAATCAAAGGATCGAACGGAATTAAACTGAGTACGGTGATTGATTATTTATAGTCAATCACCATCAGTGTTTTTGGGCCATTCGCGGACGTAATACAAAATATCCTATCAGCGAAGCAATCAATGCCCCTGCTGTATTCGCAGCAAAGTCCAGCCAATCGCCTCCGCGATAAGTGGTACAGTATTCCTGCAACAACTCTACCATTCCACTAAATAATACCGGACAGACAAACGCTCCTACCCACGCATGCCACAATGGAGAATCTCCTTTTTGGTGTGCCCGCAGGAATTCTAGCCACAACATGCCGGACATTCCTAAATACATACAAATATGTACAATTTTATCAATATAAGGAATATTACTCAAGTCGGTGGTAGGCGGTTTGAAGAACGACAAATAGATTACTGTCAGTATAATCAGTAATGATACCGGATATTTCTTAATATAGTATAGCATATCTCAATTTATGAACGATTTGTGCGCAAAAGTACAGAACATTTTCTATATTTGCACGTTCTAGTAGAGAATAATAACGAAATGAAAGAAAAATCTACTTTTTTATGACTAAAAATGACAGAGCCAATTTTGGAAGCAAATTAGGCGTCATACTTGCTTCGGCAGGTTCCGCGGTCGGTCTGGGTAACATCTGGCGATTTCCCTATGAGACAGGTAATCATGGTGGTGCTGCGTTTATTCTCATCTACTTAGCATGCGTACTTATATTAGGAATTCCTATCATGGTATCTGAATTTCTTATCGGGCGTCATTCACGCGCCAACACCGCCGGCGCTTATCAGAAACTGGCACCGGGTACACACTGGCGTTGGGTGGGTCGTATGGGAGTACTGGCAGGTTTTCTAATTCTGAGTTATTATTCCGTAGTGGCCGGCTGGACACTGGAATTTATTGGTGAAGCTGTTACCGATAACTTTGCCGGAAAAACGGCAGCCGATTATATTAATACATTTAATTCATTCTCTTCCAATCCTTGGCGTCCGGTTATCTGGCTAGTGCTCTTTCTTCTTGCTACTCATTTCATCATCGTAAAAGGAGTGGAAAAAGGTATTGAAAAGTCTGCCAAAATAATGATGCCAATGCTATTTATCCTGCTGATTATATTGGCTGGCTGTTCTATTGCATTGCCTGGTTCAGGTGCCGGTCTGGAGTTTCTCTTGAAACCGGAATGGGATAAGGTAAATGCCAATGTATTCTTAAGTGCCATGGGGCAAGCTTTCTTCTCATTAAGTTTGGGAATGGGATGCCTTTGTACCTATGCATCGTATTTCAAAAAAGACACGAATCTCACCAAAACAGCTTTCAGCGTCAGTATTATCGATACATTCGTCGCTATATTGGCAGGACTTATCATTTTTCCCGCTGCATTCTCGGTAGGTATTCAGCCGGATGCAGGTCCGAGCCTCATCTTCATTACACTACCTAATGTATTCCAACAGGCATTTAGCGGAGTTCCTTTATTAGCATATATATTTTCAGTCATGTTTTATATTCTTCTGGCAGTTGCAGCGCTTACCTCCACTATTTCCATGCACGAAGTAGTGACAGCTTATCTGCACGAAGAATTCCATTTGAGCCGGAAACATGCAGCAAGTTTTGTAACGGGCGGTTGTATGTTTCTAGGGATCTTATGTTCTCTTTCATTGGGTGTAGGTAAAGGATATACTCTGTTCGGCTTGAATTTATTCGACCTGTTTGATTTTGTTACAGCTAAGATCATGTTGCCGTTAGGCGGTCTGTGTATTTCCATCTTTACCGGATGGTATCTGAACAAGAAGATTGTCTGGGAAGAAGTCAGCAACAACGGAACGCTGAAAGTAACGTTCTACAAATTGTTGATTTTCATATTGAAGTTTATAGCTCCGATAGCAATTTCACTCATCTTTATTAAGGAATTGGGCTTCTTGAAATTGTAGGAAATGCAGAATCTATTTAAAGATTTCTTTTATTTTACCCGAGGAGAAAAACGAGGTATCTTAATACTCATAGCAGCTATCTGTATCGTCTTTCTCGGCGGGTATCTTATATCCGCCCGGCAACGAAGAAATCAAATGTCCCCGGATGACAGGTCTCTACAAGCTACCTCCCAACAGGCGTATGAAGAATTCATAACCTCGTTGGAAGAACAAGAACAATCCGGTAAAAAACAATATACAAGTTATAAACAAAAAAATGAAGAAAGCATTCCTATCATCTTGACATCTTTCAATCCCAATACAGCAGACTCCATAACATTCCGGCACTTAGGGCTACCAGCATGGATGATAAAGAATGTCCTGCACTATCGGGCAAAGGGTGGCAAATTCCGTAAAACGGAAGATTTAAAAAAAATATATGGCATGACAGAAGAGCAATACTCTGTTCTTTCACCTTACATACATATCCCCCCAGAAGACACAGCACGTCATACATCACAGCTGTACATTACACAAACTGTACCGGTGGAAAATATAAAGTACGAAACCGGCACGGTTCTCGATCTTAATCTCGCCGACACCACCGAACTAAAAAAGATTCCGGGTATCGGAAGCGGCATTGCCCGCCTGATTGTGGGCTATCGGCAACGCCTTGGCGGATTCTACCAAATAAAGCAATTAAAGGATATCAATCTGGATATTCAGCAACTACAAGCCTGGTTCAATATCGACCCAGCGAATGTTCACCGCATTAACTTGAACCGCACTGGCGTAGACAGATTACGCTCCCACCCTTACATCAACTTCTATCAAGCTAAAGCCATTGTAGAATACCGCAAGAAAAAAGGCTCGCTAACGAGCCTTAAACCTTTCTCCCTTTACGAGGAATTTACGAAAGCAGATCTGGAAAGAATCAGCCATTATGTATGCTTTGAGTAATTGCCTTATAATTACTTCTCCAAAACTCCTGATCGGATAGCAGCATCACGCTCATTCTTCAAGCGTTCCTTTTCCTGTTTGTATTGATTTTTAAGGGCTTTCACTCTGTCTTTTCTGACATCTTTAGATAAAGAACTATTCTCAATAGCCTCTTTATCTTTTTCAAACTTCGCTTCCAATCGGTCGAGTCGATTATCATAATCATCTTTCATAATGCCACGCAAGCCTTCGCCATTATTCATACTCCCATAATGCGTTTCCCATGCTTTGATTTGATTCTCTGACAAGATAGACCTAATGGCAGCTTTGTGTTCAAGAGCCAACGCCCTCTTCTTTTGCCCCTTTTCATATCCAGGAAGGTTACTCCGTCCAATAGCTCTAAACTTAGGTCCCACTTCTTTATTTAGTTTTTTGATTTTTGCAATTTGATCGGCTGACAGGTTCAACACCTTATCCGATTCGATTCGTTTAAAGGAATCGAAATTTACATCCTGTGCATAAACGAATAACACAAATGCAGATGTAACCAAAGCAAGAATTACTTTTTTCATAATGCAATCTATATAAGTTATAAAAATCAGGGCTAAGAGATAACAAAATGTTATAATTCCCATCCATCTTATATAGAAACAGATTTAAAAGGCATTTGTTTTTCTAAATTTAAAATAGCAATTGATGCAACTTTACCAAACTCTACTTCGTCTAATCAATAGAAAAGAATCTGAAACAGGACAGACCGGTCTGAAATTAGGAATTAAAATAAAAAAATCACAATGAAAAGATTATTAATAGCCATACTAATAATCAGTATGGTACAGGGAGTATTTGCTCAAAAAATAGAAATAAAAGGTACTGTACGCAATGCAACAGACAATGAAGCCACGGAATTTGTAAACGTAGTACTACAAACCACCGACTCCGTCTTTGTAAATGGTGTGTCTACCAACAATAACGGAAGCTTCATCTTCAATAAAGTAGAAGCTGGAAATTACCGATTGGTTCTTTCTTGTGTTGGCTACAACACACAATACATCACATTGAATGGAGTAAAACGTAATACAGATCTAGGAGATATTCTTCTGGAAGATACCTCAGTAGCTCTGGAGGGTGTAATCATCAATGGTTCCAATCAAATCAACCGTCCCGACCGGAAGCTGGTATTCCCTTCCGAACGCCAAATGAAAGTCTCCACCAATGGAGTCAATCTGTTGCAGGAACTGATGCTTCCACGTATCCAAGTCAATCCGATGAATAACGAAATTGGAATATCCGGTGGAGGTGAATTGCAAATACGTATCAATGGAGCCAAGGCAGATATCAATGAAATAAAAGCGCTGCGTCCCGCCGATATCATCCGCATAGAATATCATGACAACCCAGGATTACGTTATGGTAATGCGGAAATCGTACTTGACTACATCGTCCACCGCCCCGATACGGGAGGAAGCTTCGGCACCGATCTCAGTCAAGGCATTAATGCAATGTGGGGAAACTACAACATATTCGGTAAAGTCAATCATAAAAAATCGGAGTTCGGTCTTTCTTACTTCATGGGACCTCGCGATTTCTACGGTATGTATCGGGATAATGAAGAAACATTCCGCGTAGCAGATGGAAATACCATTCAGCGCGTAGAAAAGGGAGAACCCAGCCATGCCATGTTGTTTATGCAAAATCTGAATGTCAGTTACAGCCTTCAGGCATCCAAGAACTCTCTCTTCAGTGCTACATTCCGCCTGCGTGGAAACAATCAGCCTAATTGGGATTACCAAGGAGTGCTCTATAATGTGAATGATGAAACAGATATGGTAAATATGATAGACCGCACCAAGAATAGCTGGACTCGCCCCTCTTTAGACCTCTACTATCAGCAAAACCTAAAAAATAAGCAGACGTTAGTATTCAATCTGGTAGGAACTTACAACCGGGAGAAATCGCACCGTATCTATCAGGAAAGCCTACACAACGAAATATTAACCAACATTAACAACAATGTATTGGGTGACAAATACTCCTTAATCGGAGAAGCCATTTACGAAAAGCAGTTCTCAAAAGGAAACGCATTGAGTTTTGGCTTACAGCACACCCAGTCCTATTCTAACAACGAATATAGAAACGGACATAATTATGATACCCGGATGAACCAGGGAAACAGTTACATTTTCAGTGAATACCATGGCAAGATAAACAAACTGGATTATAGATTAGGAATCAGTCTAACCCGTTTCTATTACAACCAAAGCGGGAATGATGATTCTTCTAAAAAGTACAGTATAAACCCGAAAGCTACATTGCATTACACTTTTTCCGAGAACTCATACCTCCGTTGGAAAGCCGAAGTATTCAATGCAACTCCTTCATTGAGTGACCTGAGTGCTATAGAACAAACTATAGACTCTTTCCAGATACGCCGTGGTAATCCAAACCTGAAATCGTACATGTGCTATCGTACGGAACTGACTTATGAGTGGAAGAAAGGCATTTTCTACAGTAATCTATGGGGAGCATATGATTACCGTCCCAATGCCATTATGGATGAAAAGTTACAGGAAGACAATAAAATAGTACAAACGTGGGATAACCAGAAAGACTGGCAAAAGTTATCCGGACGTCTGATGCTCCGTGTAGGTCCACTATGGGATATGCTACAACTTTCATTTACAGGAGGAGTGAACCATTATATGAGTCATGGAAACAATTATTCTCATACTTATACCAACTGGTATTACGAAGGACAAGCTTCATTCAATTACAAACGATTCTCCCTGTTCTGGCAGATCAATACCAATTGGAACAGCTTTTGGGGAGAAACCCTCTCAGGAGGAGAAAACATCCAGATATTAGGTCTATATTATAAATATAAAGATCTCCGTTTGGGCGTAGGTGCTTTCAACCCATTCACTGATAATTATAAAGTAGAGAATGAGAATTGGAATCAATTTGCCTCGTACAAGACCAAAAGCTATATTAAGGAAAGCTCACGTATGTTTCTAGTCAGCTTATCCTACAATTTTTCTTTTGGGCGTAAGTTCAAAACAACACAAAGAAAAGTAAACAATAGCGATAATGAATCAGGAGTAATGAGTACGGGAAAATAAGATCAAACTATTTCCCCGTCAACCATATGCACCGTACGGTCCGTAATCCGTGCCAGTCCTTCATCGTGAGTGACAATAACAAATGTTTGTCCGAAACGATTGCGAAGATCGAAGAAAAGCTGATGCAATTCTTCCTTATTATGAGTATCCAAGCTACCCGAAGGTTCGTCAGCCAGTATCACAGCCGGATGATTAATAAGAGCACGGGCTACGGCCACACGTTGTTTTTCCCCACCTGAAAGTTCATTGGGTTTATGCCCGGCACGATCAGTCAGTCCCATAAACTCCAACAATTCCAGCGCAGATGCAGTAGCCTCTTTCTGCCCCACACCGGCAATAAATGCAGGTATCATCACGTTTTCCAATGCCGTGAATTCTGGTAAAAGCTGGTGAAACTGAAAGACAAACCCGATATGTTTGTTACGGAAAGCCGACAGTTCCTTCTCCTTCATACAGCTGACCAAAGTACCGTCGATCGTTATCGTTCCGCTATCAGGGGCATCCAAGGTTCCCATAATCTGAAGTAAAGTAGTCTTTCCCGCTCCACTCGGACCAACAATACTAACGATCTCGCCCTTATCTATGTTCAAATCGATTCCCCGCAGAACTTGCAGGCTACCGAAACTCTTGGTTATTCCTTGTAATTGTATCATACATGCTTCATTTTTATCTAATGAATGATTACTTAAGTACTGATTCTTTGCCTATAAGATGGCAAAAGATGTGCTTGCTGATCATAATCTCTTCAACACATACTCCGCCAGATAACATCCGAATACCGTCGGCATATAGCTAACAGTTCCACATGTCGATTTCTTATTCATTTCATCCTCAGTCAGCAGTACTGCTTTCGGATCTGCCTGCTCCGTACTGAACACTACCGGCAGTTTACGCTTAATTCCCATTTTTTGGAGTCGTTTTCTGACTGCTTTGCTCAGCCCGCAATGATAAGTATCCCATATATCGGCAAAACGGACCTGAGTTATATCGCTCTTTGCACCGGCTCCCATGCTGGAGACTATCTTAATATGTCGCTTCATGGCCTCTGCAATCAAATGACATTTTGGGGACAATGTATCAATAGCATCCACTACAAAATCATAGGAGGCCGCGTCCAGCAGTTCAGGAATATTTTCATCTTTCAGAAATACGGGCAATACGGTCAGTTCAATCTCCGGATTAATGTCCCGGAAGCGTTTCTCCAGAATTTCCGCCTTACTCATCCCCAGCGTAGAATGCAAAGCCGGAAGCTGACGGTTCAAATTCGTTGGTTGCACCGTATCTGCGTCCACAATCGTCATACACCCTACTCCCGCGCGACAAATCATTTCCGCCGCATACGCTCCTACTCCACCCAAGCCTACTACAAGCACATGCGCCTGCCGAAGCCGTTCCATCTTTTCATCACCCAACAAGAGTTGTGTTCTTTGCCGCCAATCTTCCATCCTTACTAATCACTTATCACTTTTCCTAAACCATTTATAGAACCATTTACCCACCTTTTCATAATGCTGATCCTCATTATTGCCACGCGGGTTAGAGAACGACAACATATCTTGAGGCTCCCCCAATTGATCCGGGTACAACACTATCAAACTATTATTGGCAAAATACTTTCCTAATTGCGCGGGAAGTCTCTCAAATGCAGGATCATAAGAGATAGAACCACGACGGGCACTGATAATCACGAGTAAATGATCATAATTCACCTGCCCGGTCAGCAACAGCAAATCTCCCCAATCGTCCAAACGAGAAAAATCAGTCATGGTGGAGCTAAATCTTTTCTTCACCAGAATTTGCAAAAGCGTGGTTGTTTCTTCGTTAGCGAAGAAATGCACCCGGCACCCCAATGTATTTCCCATACGGCAGAAATGTTCCACCCACTTCTTGAAACCGGCTTCATATTCCGCTTTGGGCGGAACGGCAATATTAATTCTCCGTAAAGTATTAATCGGCATCAGGAACTTAGCAATCATTACTTCCCGATGCAAGCCTTTCAGCAAATTCTCAGCCAGCATACCAAAGAAAGAATCCACGATATTCACCTTACGGTGCAGGCCAATCACTACATCCGTCACCCCATGTTCTTTAGCAGTATGGATAATACCCGAAGCAATATTCAGATCATAACGACTAATTTGTTTCAGTGGTACATCCGCTGAAGCCGTTATCATCGCCGCTTTCTCCAGATAACGTTTTCCACGGAGTTCCAGAGTTTCCGATGCATTATTATCATTTATTACGTTCAGCGCCAACAGATTATCCCTCTGCTTAGGGTCACGTATCACCAATGACAGATTTACCAAGTCTTCAATCGTATCCGGATTTGCAACCGGTATCAAAATCTTCTCTAGTTCTGCCGGACGCTTTTCATCCTCCAAATGCGCCTCATCAATAGCTATTTTACGGGCAGCGCGTTCAGTAATAAACGAACTCACCACGCAAGTCACAAGGATAAGCAACACAGTACCGTTCAGCACATCATCATTCAGTAATCTTTCACCATTGGGCAAGATAATATTATATCCAACCAGTACGGCAGCCAGCGTAGCGGCAGCCTGGGCATTACTCAAACCGTACATCAGTTCCCGCTCAATGGCTCCCATCTTATAGATTTTCTGTGTCAACCAGCAAGCAATCCATTTACCGGTCAAAGCAACCGCTATCATTACTCCCGCCACCTTCAGAGCATCACCATGACCAAAAATCACATGTATATCAATCATCATTCCCACACCAATCAGGAAGTAAGGAATGAAAAGCGCATTACCTACAAATTCCAAATGATTCATCAACGGGGAAACATGGGGGATCAACCGGTTCAATACCAACCCCGCAAGGAATGCACCAAGAATGCCCTCCATTCCTACAAATTCCATCAACCCTGCCCCCAGGAATACCATGGCAAGCACAAAGATGAACTGCATCACATTATCATCGTACCTACGGAAGAACCAACGACCGATACGGGGAAAAAAGTACATGATCAATCCGCCTAGAAAAACGACCTTGACCACCAGCCATACCCAAAACAATCCATCAGATTCTCCTTTAAACATACCACCCACCACGGCCAGCACCAACAGCGTAAGTGTATCGGTCACCGCCGTACCTCCTACGGCAATACTGACACTTCGATGCCGGGATACACCATACCGGATAACAATGGGATATGCCACCAAAGTATGTGAAGCATACATACTTGCCAACAGGACTGAAGTGATCAAACTATACTTCAAAAAGGCCATGTTCACCACAAGACCAATCATGATTGGAATAATAAAAGCTAATAATCCCAGCATTACAGCCTTTCCCCGATTCTGCTTGAAATCCGCCATATTCATTTCCAGACCAGCCAGAAACATTATATAGTATAAACCCACTTTACCAAACAGTTCAAAACTACTATCCCGCGCCAGAATATTAAATCCATGCTCACCAATTACCAATCCCGCCAATATCATACCGATGATATGTGGAATACGCAATCTATTCAACAAAATGGGAGCAAACAATATGATAAGCAGTACAAGGAGAAATATCCATGTAGGATCAGTAATCGGAAGTTTCAGACTGAAGTCAAATAAGTCCATGGGCTTCAAGTTTTAGGTTTTACGTTGCAAAATAACAAAAAAGTTTTCATTTTATACGTTGTCATACAGCAAATTGTTATAAATTTGCAACCAATTCTATCGTTTTTAAGCATAGAAGAACATTTTTATAAACTTAATTAAAAAACAAAAGAAAATGAAAGTAGCTATTGTTGGAGCAAGCGGAGCCGTGGGACAGGAGTTCCTGCGTGTGCTCGATGAAAGAAATTTCCCGTTGGATGAGTTAGTGTTGTTCGGTTCCAAACGCAGTGCCGGAACAAAATACACATTCCGCGGTAAACAGATCGAGGTAAAACTCTTGCAACACAACGATGACTTTAAAGGGGTTGATATCGCTTTCACTTCCGCAGGCGCTGGTACCTCTAAAGAGTATGCCGAGACCATCACCAAACATGGTGCCGTGATGATCGATAACTCCAGTGCTTTCCGTATGGATAATGACATACCTTTGGTAGTTCCCGAGGTGAATGCTGCCGACGCAAAAGATCGTCCACGCGGCATCATCGCCAACCCTAACTGTACCACTATACAGATGGTAGTGGCACTGAAAGCCATCGAACAGCTTTCTCACATAAAGACTGTACACGTTTCTACGTATCAGGCTGCCAGCGGTGCAGGTGCTGCCGCTATGGATGAATTGTACACACAATACCGCCAGGTGTTAGCCGGTGAATCTGTTACTGTTGAAAAGTTTGCATACCAGTTGGCATTCAACCTCATTCCTCAGATTGATGTATTCACTGATAATGGATACACCAAAGAAGAAATGAAGATGTTCCATGAAACCCGCAAGATTATGCATTCTGACATAAAAGTAAGCGCAACTTGCGTACGCGTTCCTGCTCTTCGTTCTCACTCTGAAAGTATTTGGGTAGAAACAGAACGTCCTATTTCAGTGGAAGAAGCTCGTGAAGCTTTTGCAAAAGGCGACGGCTTGGTATTGCAGGATAACCCTGCCGAAAAGGAATATCCAATGCCTTTGTTCCTTGCAGGCAAAGACCCCGTTTATGTAGGTCGTATCCGTAAGGATCTGGCTAATGAAAACGGCCTGACTTTCTGGATTGTGGGTGACCAGATCAAGAAAGGTGCTGCACTGAACGCAGTACAGATTGCAGAATATTTGGTAAAAGAGAATGCTCTTTAAACATTACCGATAAAGATATAGCCATTAAAGAAATGGTAATTAATGAAGAAGAGGCTATCTCGAATGTGAGATAGCCTCTTCTTTCATATTACAATATGAAGAAAAATTCAACTTTCATGGAACAATACACATTCCTTTATAGCTTTTTCGATAAGCTTCTTCGCAGCAGGCCTGCACCCAGGAAAAAAAGATGTATCAAAAACTCCTTTCTTTGAAGTTTTACGCCAATTCCCGGTGATACGGCCTTGATGGAGAATTACAGATTGAAATATACCAAAATTATTATAAGCATACTTCGTATGCGCTTCCTTTATACAGTCTGAACGATTTTTGTAACTTATCAGGTATTCATCAAACGGCGGGAGGAACTGGAAGACATTTCTTTCATCAATCTCCACCTCTCCTGCAAGCCCGGGCGAAGAAGCATGTATCAGCATTTCACGGTCGTTATACCGCTCTGTTATCATTTCAGTGCCAAGTGAAGCGATGGCATTACGCGCTTCGCCTATGCTCAATGCAGACCACCAAACGAAATCTTCCAGTGTGGCCGGACCGTGGCTCCTGAAATACCTCCGTGTAAGTTCTGCAAGAGCCTCCTCATGGGAGAGCTCGATGGCATCCGGAATTCTTTCACAGGTCAGTGCATAGGTATGCTTTCCGTTCTTCTCGATGCCGCTGCACACGGTACCGTCCGCCTCGCCAAAACTCAGATACATTTTCACGATAGGTTCGTCGAGAGCGATGCCCTTCGAGTGGAGTTGTTCAAGAACTTCCAAGCTCGTCAAGTGTTGTCCGCTCAGCACTTCTTCTATCCGGGGCTTGCTGCGGAGGAAATCTTCTTCAGTCAGGCTGAAATGCTTGGCATAAAAACGAAATTTAGACAGCAGACCTTTGGTGGATAATTCCGTCATCCATTTGATGTCTCTACCAGGAATGTAATGCCACGTGGGACGCATCACATGAAGACGCAAAATCCGCCCCGTATCCAGCGCCTCTTGCACAGCTGTCAGCGAGGGACTTGCAATACGCAACCCTATAGCCCATTTCGCCGCCCTGATGTCCTGTGCCTGCATGGCACCCATCCATTCAACAACTTCCTCCGGCTTTTCAAACCGTGGTCCTGCAATCCCCTGTGACAACATTCTTAGTTTAAGCATAGCTCAAATGATAAAATTATTATTTTAGTATCGGACAGTTTTTTACAAAGATAGAGAATATTTTGTGATATCCAACAACGCTCCTATACCCCAATAAGAAAGAGGTTGAGTTCTAAGTAAATCGCAAGAAACGGAGGGTAATGAGTAGAGTTGTAGAAATAAATAGGCTGTGAAGGGGAGACCTCACTACCCATATAATCAAATGCAGCCCCTTCATCATCTGGGTATTGATAAAGACATTGCCAATCTTCACTATGAACCATTTAAAGTTTGTACCTTCCGGCTTGTTCTCCACATAAGCGTAAACAGAAGCTGCTCCTGAATGATACAAAAAGAGCGAACAAAAAAGTTTTCATAAGCTTGGAATTTAAAAATTACTTTTTGCACATACAATAATAATTGCATAAACAAGAAATAAATAAGAGGGTGTGTCGAAACTCTCATAAACTAAAAATCCCCCTCGCTACAACTATCTGTGGCGAGGGGGATTTTGATAAAAGGGGAGTTTTGACACATCCCCTTATATAAATATTACTTGTGATGTTACCAGCCACCAGTTTGAGTCAATGTGAAGCCTTTGTTTTTATAGCTTGCAATGATACTGGATCCCACAGGAGCCAAATAGTTTTTGTCTGAGAAATCATTTCTTGCATCAGCGTTGATAGGAATTGCATATCCCACCATGTCTGCTTGATTACTACCATTCCATACAACTATCGTTCCGTCTTCCTTCATGACAGACTTACCGGCTTCTTTGTTTGCATCGTCCAACTGCTCCGGAAATTCGTTTGGCAGATCAACCCATGCACCTAACATCGTTTCAGGATGCTTTTTGTTGTCCATATAATCCAACTTGAACCAACGGCGGATATCATTCAAGCGTTGTGTCTCAAAGATAAATTCCATGCGACGTTCACGACGGATTTCCCACATCAGAGCACTGACATCAGCATCACGTGCCGGATCATTAGCGATGGAAGCAATCTGCAACGGTGCAGTTTTTTGTACACCGTTAGCAATAGCAGCCTCATCCAACGGACGGTTGCGAATAGCATTGATAGACTGGTCTATGTCGGCTTGGGTAACAGCTGTACCGCCCAAGAATTCAGCCATCACTTCTTTCGCTTCAATCCAGTTCAGCAGAACTTCTGAAAGACGGAGGCAAGGAGCTGCGTTGACATTAACATTGCTTTTGAATTCATCGGGACGATTGGCGTTATCTGCATAATAAGTAGCCCCTTCACGGCTGATAAACTTATCTTGATAAATATAAGTGAACGAGTTTTTCCAAGAGAAGTTCAGGAAAGTGGCTTCCAGACGCGAGTCACGGGTTTTAGCCAAATCTTTCATGGAGAAACTCTCCGCATTTGCTATGTCGGATGCTTGATAAGGCTTGCCATCGGTACAAATGAATGACCGGAGCAATGCCAGATTTGCATTTGAACTTAATGTCTCTTCACCGTTGGAATAGGAAGCCAAACAATGGGTTACTTTACCGGCCTCATAACTGCGATAGAAAATAACTTCAGGATGATTTGCCAGACTGCTGCTGCCAAAGATGGAGCGGAAGTCTCTCGTGCAAGACCACTTATCGCTGCTTATAATAATTTCAGAAGCCTCTATACAAAGTTGCAGATACTTTTTGGCATTTTCATCACTCAGTTTAGAGCTAGCTTCGAGCGCATTGTCTTTATGGTAGTGCTGCCAAGTTCCCTCGAACAGCATGATGTTAGAAGCAACAGCGGCTACTACGTACCGATTAATATTCATAGAACCATCATCCATACGCACATTCTCCAATGCATACTTCAAATCATTGTAGATTGCCTCTGCCACGGTGCTGCGTGCATCTCGATCTTTGTACATGGAAGCCAGATCAGTTTCATCCACGGGAGTATCCCAATAAGGGACGTCACCGAACGTCATTACAAGACGGTAATATTCGTAAGCACGGAAGAAACGGGCGATGCCCATCCAGTGATTATAAGCCTCTTCAGAGAGATTGGCTTTATGTGACTCCAAACGGTCAATGGCAATATTTGTCTTCCGTACCCATGCAAAGTCCCATTGACGGCCACCATACTCAGCTCCGGCCCATGTATCCATATCATACTTGCCATTGTCTCCGGGGACAACAGCCGAGAAACTGCTCTGCTTACCTGAATTGGCAAAGTCATCACTGAACGTATAGCCTCTTACGGGAGTAAAGTTGGTACCATAGCCACTGTTATATCCTGTAAAGTAGTAAGGATAATAGTAGTTGAAGTAGAGACGATATTGGTCTTCGCTTGTCCAATAAGTATCGTCGGTATATTTCGTTTCACTGGGTCTGTCCAGTACATCAGTACAGGAAGAGAATCCCAGACATGCGATGGAAAATGCTGCTATAATATATTTTTTCATTGTTTCCTGAATTTAGAAGGTTAATTGAACACCGATAGAGATTGTGCGGAAAGTAGGAGTACCAATACCGACACGACCACCGGCATAGTTGCTCGTACTGCTGTTAGTCAGGTATTCATAGTCTGCGGTTTGTAGTACAGCTGCTTCGGGGTCAACAGGGGTACCGTCCAAATGATCCCAAGTAAAGAGATTCTCGCAAGAAGCGTAGATACGTGCTTTTTGAATAAGGGCTTTCTTAGTCAGATAAGCGGGAAGCGTATAACCTACAGTGATGTTCTTCAAACGCAGGTAAGCCATATTCAGTAAGTAGCGGTCAGAGTAGCACATATTGAATGAATTGGTTCCATTGCCCATGTTGACTGCGCGCGGATAGAAGGCATCCGTGCGGTCTTCTCTCCAATAGTCGGTGCTGAATCGTTTGGCGATAGCACCGTCACCGGTGTTGAACCCTGCCAATGTCAGTGAAGAAGATCCCCACATGTCGCACTTGCCTATACCCTGAAAGAAGAGCGAAAGGTCAAAGCCCTTCCAATCTGCTCCCACGCGGAAGCTGTACTGATATCTCGGAGTGGAATTACCGATAACGACTTTATCACCATGGTTGTCGATAGTATTGTCACCCGATGTGATTTCACCGTCACCGTCAAGATCTTTATACATCACATCGCCCGGACCAAAAACAAGGCTTCCGGACTGCAAATAGGCTTGGTTGTGGGCATTCGGATCTTTCAGTTTGTTAATTTCTACCCCTGATCCTTTACCAGTCGTCACTTTCTCTTTTACTAAATTGCCATTGGCATCGTAAACAAAGTCATCTTTCTGATAGAGACGTTCCACTTTGTAACCCCAGATGTCACCGTAGCGCTTGCCTTTATAGTTACTGTCCAAGCCGGTCACATTGCCGTAGTTGTCAATAATAGTCTTAAAGTCGCTTAATGTGGCATTGGCTGTGATGCGTAAACCATTTCTGAATTGATGGCTGTAGTCAAGACCGATTTCCCATCCGTCGGTATGCAGATTACCATAATTACCTTTCAATGAAGATGTTCCATATGAGAAAGTTAGATCTTGGTTCGGAACAATCATGTTTTCTGTCTTGCGGCGGAACCAATCGAACGTAAATCCAAGTTCTCCATTCAGGAAGCGGGCGTCCAATCCGATATCAAATGTAGAGATGTCTTGCCAAGTGATGTCACGGGCAACGGAAGTAGGCGTTCCTACGTAGTTGAGCAAGTTGCCGTCTCCACCAATCCAGCTAACCGTAGAACCAGAAGAAATAGTGGAAACATACAGTGAATTAGGTACAGATTGGTCACCGATTTTACCCCAGGATGCACGCAGCTTCAAAGCTGATACAGCTTCTTTGATGGATTGCATAAAAGCTTCCTCGCTTACACGCCATCCCGCGGAGAATGAAGGATACCAACGCCAACGTTGGTCTGCGCCGAAAACGGAAGTACCGTCATAACGCAGGTTGGCCTCCAATAGGTATCTGCCCGCATAGTCGTAGTTGAGACGACCGAAATAACCCAATTGAGCGTTCCAATCCTTGTCACCCCAAACATATTGCTCACCGGTAGCAAAGTTAAATTGAGGATTCTCCACGTCATTAACCTGTTTCCTACGAGCTTGGCTGTATTCCATATCGTAAGTTACGCGGTTCATCCCAAGCATGAATTTCACATTGTGATCTCTCAGGAAGTTCAATTCATAGGTAGTATAAGCATTAATGGTGTTGCGCATAGAGTTTTCGGTGTAACGATCCAACTGATCGACTCCGGAACCTACCCCTGTATATGTACTCATTACTAAATCGTAGGCAGGCATATCCTTACCGTAGTAATTTACAGTTGTTTGATTGCCATTGGCATCTAAGCGCTTTGCTGCGCCTCCCCAAGTATCGGCCGCTGTAAAGCGGGTGCCGGGACGTAGCCAGATATATTCTTGGTTAGCGTGTGAATAATCAAAATCGGCAGTCCATCCCTTCAAGATATTCAGATGAAGTCCCACATTGATATTGGTATAGTTGCGGGTCATCTTGGCAGTATTGGCCTGACTGAATTCTGAAGCCGGACTACGAAGTTCGTTGCCGTTTTCATCAGTCCCCATCGGGTAGATGTCACTCCAACGGTAACAATAGTACCAAGGGTCGAATACACCTGTGGAATTGTAAGGATAGCTCTTTTCGCGCTTTGAATAGATGGCACCGGCTTTCAGAGTAATCCATTTGTTAAATTCGGTAGTCAAGTTGATAGAAGCATTGTAACGTTTAAAGTTATCTTCTTTAGCAGCTTTATTCATGCCGTCCTGATCCAAATATCCCAAACCGATATTGAAAGTCGTTTTTCCACTTTTTCCATTTACTGAGAGATTATGGGTTTGGGCCACAGCGACGTCTTTGACCAAGTAATCGTATGGGTCATAATGACGTACACCGATTTTTCGGTTGTTGGCATCAAGATACCAGTCACGTCCATAAACAGTGGGATCATTCTTTCCTACTTTTCCGCCGTAAAGCTTTTCCCACTCTTTGGATCGTTCAATACCTTCACGGGTTATGTAGAAAAAGGCACCGGCCACTGTACCGCCGGTACGTTCTGCCGCATCCATGATATACTCCATACCACTAATGCCACCGACATTGCTGTCTTTAGCGATAGTTTGGAAAGCTACGTTTCCAGAGTAATTAATGGTTACTTTATCCGTTTTGGCACCTTTTTTGGTTGTGATTAAGATAACACCAAACGCAGCTTTTGAGCCATAGATTGAAGAGGCTGCCGCATCTTTCAATACAGAGATTGATTCGATATCATCGGGATTTACCAAACTAATGCTGGGGATTTCCACATTATCCATCAATATGAGTGGTTTTGAATTACCCTCCAATGAGGCTATTGCACCACGAATCTTAATGTTGGGGTCTGTACCAATTTCACCTGTTGGGATGGTGATGGTCAGACCAGGAGTAGTACCTTGTAATCCACGACCTACATCTGCGATAGGACGGCTATCCAAAGCCTTTCCCACATCAACTGTGGCTACGGCACCGGTCAGATTGGTTTTCTTTTGTGCACCATAACCTACAACAACGACTTCTGATAGCATTTCTGCATCTTCTTGCAAAACAACTTTCATATTCTTAGTTGCCTTAATGTCTAGCGTTTGGTAACCAACGAACGAAATGCGAAGTACCGCTCCCTGTTTTACGTTCAATGTAAATTTACCATCAATATCCGTAACTATGCCATTAGTAGTTCCTTTTTCCACCACGCTGGCACCGATAACCGGTTCACCCATAGCGTCCACTACCAAGCCTGTAACTGTGATTGTCTGTAATTGCTCCGTCACGCCTGCAACAATGCTTGGCATTGTTGGGATAGCCATAACATTACCGCTACTTAATAACAGTGAACCAATAGCCACTGCCGTGAGGAGTTTGCTGTATGCTAATCCTCTTTTTTTGCGATCTTCATTCATAAAAGGTTGATGATTTTAATAGTAACTAAAATATTTTCTTTGAAATTAAAGTAAGGATAGTTAGTTCAAGAATAACCGGAGGTTATTCCTTCTGATCACATATTTTCTTCTCCATAGGCATTTTCTCTATTTACAGGTTTAACTTATATTTCATCTCTCTTATTCTTTTTTAAGCATGCACTAAGTTCCAAGAGAACATTGCTGAGCTTTTTATGGTAAAAAGAATATAATAATT
>OKWR01000329.1_pt1 | contig 56487 bp, 52 predicted proteins | sample 1607101 | NCBI WGS metagenome assembly OKWR01 (sample SAMN04414076, study PRJEB24778) | human gut metagenome | material: faecal | host: Homo sapiens
TGTGATTTCCTAAAATTATTTCTTTCATAGTAAAAATCTCCTTTGCAGTTATTTTCTTATTCCAATAATGAGTGAGGCATATCCCCAATTCCACATGAGTTGTTCTTTATTTATACAGAATTGTGAATAATGAAGAATGGTACCCGGCAGATTGGCTTCGTCACCTCTTCTATGTGGGCAAGTTCAAGAAGGTGACAAAATAACGATTAGAAAAGTTGAGTCATTAAAAGAAACACAACTAAGTATTTTTGATATGTGAGTTCATTGTTATAACGTATATTTTTAAGAGTATATCTGGCTCCATTTTGGCTCTAAAAAATTTAGACGAGGTACACAAAAATTCAAAATGAGATGAATATGAAGAATAAAATGCATAAATGTGTACCGAGAAACAGCCAGATAAATCTCTCTGCCCAAGAGTTTGAATAGTAAACAGAGCTTCATAAATGGCGTAAACAAGCCATTTATGGGGCTTTTTCTTTTAGCGTGATACCTATATGATACCTGTTTTGATAGTACCACAGAAATTGGTGAGTATGCTCAGAAGTATCATATGTGTTATCTATTAACATATTTCTTTTTTATAATTACATGTATATGGAAAGTATTCCTGCCTACGAATTTCTCGACACCACCGTATTAAACTCAAATATATCCGGTCTGTTTCGTGAAATGGTAAACTCAAACTGTATACCGTCTGCATTATAGACATGGGAGGTAATTACAGCGAGGCAATTGTATCCATCAAGACATAGATATTTCTCATCGAAAGGTGTGACTCTCTCAATTGTGACACATCGTTTTACGGTCTGGATAGTCATACCTGCCTCATCCTCGATAAATCTGAAAAGTGATCCTTTCAGAGCATCTTTATTAAGATTAGGAACAAGAGATTTACGGAGTAAAGTATTGTCAATCATTTTGGCAATTCCGTTAACAGAACGTAAGCGTTGTATAAAGAATACTTCCGTTCCCTCTTCAAAACCACTTTTTTCTGACAGATGTTTATCAATTATTAACTCAGTGAATGTAATTACATTATTAGTAACTTCGAATCCCTGTTCAGAAGCAAGCTGACATAATCCGTCTAAGGAACTCATACTTGGAAAATGCTGTTTAAGCTGGGTAGGAGTATAAATAATATGTACACCACGACCGTGTATTGGTTGGGTATATCCTATACTTGTTAGCTTCGAAATGGCTCTTCGTAAAGTATTTCTGGAACAATTATATATTTTAGTCAACTCATTTTCAGAGGGGAGAAGAGTTGCATATTCCTGATTTTCAATTTTATTTTTTAGATCTTCATATATATGTTCATAAATCGATTTTGGCATATTAACTCCATTTCCGCAGACGCATTGCGTCGGAGGAATCACAAACAAAATCTGAAATTTTGTTCTGCGATAATAGCTAATTGTGACGTCTGCGGAACAATTAGCTATGAGAAAGAATTGGCGCATAATCGTAATTCTTTCTCACTATCCTCGTTTCTAAGCGAATTTTCTTGCTATCTTTATTTTTGACTCATTATCTTCATAAATATTATAGAACCGCATCTTCAAATTTGCAAGATGTTTAAACAAATTCTTGACACTATGCACAATTTGTTTAAACAAGTGTTGTGCAAGTTGACGAAAATTAAAATAGGTATTGAATTTGTTTAAACAAGATGGTAATATAATCACAACAAGAAAACTTGTTTGAACAAGTTAAAAACGTAAAATTAAGTGTACAGTAGAAAGGAGATACGTTATGGCTAGTAAATATGATAGTTTATCAAGAATTATTATCCAGAATGTAGGTGGTAAGGACAATATCATTAATGTCACACATTGCGTGACAAGACTCAGATTCAGATTAAAGGATGAATCTAAAGCAAACACGGACATATTAAAGGAAACAGATGGAATTGTAACCGTTGTTAAATCAGGTGGACAATATATGGTTGTAATCGGTAATCATGTTTCGGATGTGTTTGATTCACTTGTATCTGTAGGACATTTAGAGAGCAAATCATTGAAATCAGACAGCGCAGATGATGATGATTCTCCAAAAGAGAAACAGGGAATATTCAATACATTTGTAGGGATTATAACAGGTGTGTTTTCACCATTTCTCGGTGTATTGTGTGCATGTGGTATTTTGAAAGGCGTTATGACATTGCTTTCAACACTTGGGGTAGTAAATGGCGCAGGTGGAACATATAACATTTTATATGGAATCGGAGATACAGCATTTTATTTTATGCCGGTTATTCTTGGTTTCACGGCTGCTAAGAAGTTTAAACTTCCAGAGATGGAGGGTATGTTAATTGGTCTGGCACTGGTTTCACCATATATGCTCAATAATGGAACATATGATATTTCTAAATTATTTGGTATTCCGGTTATTTCACCATCTACAGGTAATTATACAAGTACAGTACTTCCAGTTATCTGTGCGGTTGCTTTTGCAGCATGGTTTGAAAGAATTTATAAGAAATATATTCCTGACACAATTAAGACATTTACAGTACCACTTATTACCTGTACAGTATCCATTTGTCTGACGTTATTTGTTATAGGACCTGTTACATCACAGATATCTAAATATCTTGGTATGGGCTTTGAGGCAGTAAATCATTTTAGTCCAATATTAATGGGACTCTTAGTTGGTTTCTTCTGGCAGATATTAGTTATGTTTGGATTACATTGGGCACTTGTTCCAATTGCTATTTCTAATATGACATTACTTGATTCAAATGGATTACTTATCGGTGAAGTAATATTAACAGCAATGCTCGGAACTACATTTGCACAGACAGGTGCATGTTTAGGTATTATGTTTAAGACTAAGGATAAGAAGCTTAGGAGCCTTTGTCCTCCAGCAATTATTTCAGGTATTGCAGGTGTAACAGAACCAGCTATTTATGGTATTACACTTCCAAAGAAAGCACCATTTTTCAGAACTTGTGCAGTAGCAGGTGTGGCAGGTGCAGTGCTCTGTATGTTAGGTGTTCGTGATTATCAGATGGCAGGAATGGGAGTGTTCTCTTATACAATGTTCTTAAACCCTGATAATAAAGATGTTAAACCTATGATTATAGGAATTATTGTTTCAATTATATGCGTTATTGTTTCATTTATACTTGAAATGATTTTCTATAAAGATGGAGACAAGAATAGTTCTAAAAAAGAAGTAAAAAACAATTCAGATAGTAATTTAAAAACAGAGGCAGCTAAAAAAACTAAAGTCTCAATAGCAGCTCCAATTAAAGGAAATGTTGTGGCTCTTGCAGATGTAAAAGATGAGGCATTCTCATCAGAATCAATGGGCAAAGGAATTGCAATAGAACCTGAAGAGGGCAAGGTATATGCTCCGGCAGATGGCGTGATTTCAACTTTCTTTCCAACGGGACATGCCATTGGAATCACAACAGATTTGGGTGCTGAAATTCTAATCCACGTAGGAATGGATACCGTCGAAATGAATGGTGATGGCTTCGAGCCACAGAAGAGTCAGGGTGATAAAGTGAAAAAAGGCGATTTATTATTGAAATTCAATATTGATAAGATCAAGGCAGCTGGACATCCTGTTACAACACCTGTAATCATTACTAATTCAGATGATTATGCAGACGTTATCCCAACGAATGCGCCAAAGGTTGATAGTGGTGATGAATTAATTCAGATTATTTAAAAAAATATTTGTTATATAGAAAGTATTTGTAGATAATATATTTGTAGATAAAGTATTTGTAGATAAAGTATTTGCAGATGAAGTGTTTATAGATAAAGTATTTGTTGAATATTTGAAAGGAGATAAAGATATGAGTGCTTTTAGAGAAGATTTTTTATGGGGTGGTGCTACTGCAGCTAACCAGTATGAGGGCGCATGGGATGTAGATGGAAAAGGAGCTTCGGTTTCTGATCATTGTACAAATGGTTCTCATACAACACCAAAACGAATCACAAGACAGTTTGAGGATGGAACATTATATCCAAGCCGTGAGGCGACAGATTTCTATCATCATTATAAAGAAGATATAGCGCTTGCACATGAGATGGGATTCAAAGTATTTCGTATGTCGATCAACTGGACAAGAATATTTCCAACAGGTATGGAAGAAAAGCCTAATGAGGCAGGACTTGAATTTTATGATAAAGTTTTTGATGAACTGAATAGATATGGTATAGAGCCGCTGGTTACAATTTCACATTACGAAATGCCATATGCATTAATTGAAGAATGTAATGGCTGGGCATCGAGAAAATGCGTACAGTATTATATGAATTATTGCAAGGCAATATTTGAAAGATATAAGGATAAAGTCAAATACTGGCTTACATTTAATGAGATAAATGCGGGAACAGCTAGACTTGGTTCAGTTTTATCACTTGGAACAATCAAAGGCTATGAGGGTCCGATTACAGAAGTACCAGAGGATAAGCAGACCAATTATCAGGCATTGCACCATCAGTTTATTGCAAGTGCATTAGCTGTAAAATATGCACATGATAATTATCCTCAGTTCAAAATGGGTAATATGTGTGTATTTGCAACGATGTATCCGATGACCTGTAACCCTGATGACGTAATCAAATGTCAGAAAGAAATGCAGAATATGAACTGGTTCACATCAGATGTTCAAGTTAGAGGAGCATATCCTTATTATTCAAAGAGATTTTTTGAAGAAAATAATATTGTTATCCATAAAGAACCGGGCGATGATGAGATTCTTGCGAATGGCAAAGTTGATTTCTATACATTCAGCTATTATATGTCAACCTGTGTTACTGCTGCTGATGATGCTGATTCAACAGGTGGCAATCTGGTCGGTGGTGTTAAAAATCCATACCTTAAGTCAAGTGACTGGGGTTGGCAGATTGATCCAAAGGGACTTCGTTACTGTTTGAATGAATTATATTCACGTTATCAGATTCCACTTATGGTAGTTGAAAATGGTCTCGGAGCATTTGATAAGCTTGAAGACGACGGAAGTGTTCACGACGATTATCGAATTGACTATCTTAGTAAACATATTCATGAGATGGAAGAAGCAGTAAAAGATGGCGTTGACCTTATGGGTTACACTCCATGGGGCTGGATTGATGTGGTATCAGCATCAACAGGCGAAATGGCTAAGCGTTACGGCTTTGTATATGTAGATAAATATGATGACGGAACAGGTGACTTAAGCAGAAGAAGAAAGGATTCATTCTATTGGTACAAGAAAGTTATTGAAAGCAATGGAGATGAAATCTAAGTTAATATACTGAAATCGTATATTTTATTGAGAGTGTAGACACTATGAAAAAGATACTATTTTTTGACATTGATGGAACTTTATATGATTTTTCAGGGCGCATGCCTGCTTCAACCATTGAAACATTAAGGCAGGCACGCGCAAATGGACACAAATTATTAATCTGTTCAGGTCGTGCAAAATACCAGATGTATCCGGAGCTTTTCAAGTTATTTGATGGAGTGATAGGTGCAACAGGAGCATATATTGAAGAGAATAATGAAGTATTATTAGAACATTTTATGCAAAGAGAATTGTTGCAGAGAATAGTAAAGACATCGAATTTATCAGGTGCTAAGATTGCAGCAATGACTAGACATCATATGATATTAAATGAAGAATGCAAAGACTATATATTAAACCAGCTTAGTAATTTCAGCCGTAATACGGAAATGATAAAACGAATAATGGGAGAATATGAGATTTCTGACCATTTAGAGGAACATACAGATATACAAAAAGTTTTATACTATGGTTCGAATTGGAATATTGATGATATAGTAAAAGAACTATCAGATGTATGTGACATTACAGGTTCAAGCCTGGAGCAAAAAGCACTTACAGATGGTGAGATAACCATGAAAGGAATTAATAAATCATATGGTATGAGAAAATATCTTGAATTACATGGATTATCACGCGAGGATACAATTGCCTTTGGAGATGGACCAAATGATTTAGATATGATTGAATATGCCGGAATAGGTGTAGCTATGGGAAATGCACGACAGGAACTGAAAGATATTGCAGATTATGTAACTAAGGATATTTCAGATAATGGAATAAAATATGCTATGGAGCATTTTGGACTGATATAAAATTGCAATAAATAATAAAAATATTATGGTATGCAGCAGATTTATTTAGAATTAGAAATAGCAAATGCAAGTCAACATGTAGTTTATGCTGCAGTTTGGTTTAAACTAGAAAGGCATAGTTATGAACGCGATTATATTTATAGACGTAGACGGAACACTTGTTAATTACGAAAATCAGATTCCGGCTTCAGCTATCGAAGCAATCAGGCAGGCGAGAGCGAATGGACATCTTGTATTCATTTGTACTGGAAGAAGCAGGGCAGAAGTATATCCTGAAATATGGGATATCGGACTTGATGGTATGATAGGCGGAAATGGAAGCTATGTAGAGTATCATAATGAAGTAATAATGCATCAGACTATTTCCTATGAGAACTGTGTGAAAATTGTTGACTGGCTGCATACAAAAGGACTTGAATTCTATTTAGAAAGTAATAGCGGTTTATATGGAAGTGAAGAGTTCGAAACAAAGGCAGAGCCTGTTATCAGGGAATACTCAAAACGAAAGGGCAGAGAATATTCGAAACTGACAGTTAAGGATGTATTTCCTGATATGATATTTGGTGGAGAACTATACAGAAATGATTTGAATAAAGTAAGCTATATACTTAATTCTTATCAGGATTATATAGATACTAGAAATCAGTTTAAGGATTTACAGAATGGAACCTGGGGAGGAGCAGGCGAGACAGCATTATTCGGAGACATTGGTGTCAGGGATATAACAAAAGCACATGCAATAGATGTGTTGCTTAAACATATTGGTGCAAAGAAAGAACAGACGATTGCTTTTGGCGATGCAAAAATCGATATTCCAATGTTAGAATATTGTTCATACGGTGTCGCAATGGGAAATGGTGGAGATGAAATTAAAAAAGTTGCAGATTATGTGACTGATGAGGTAGATGCAGATGGGTTAAAGAATGCATTTATAAAGCTGGAGTTAATAAAAGGATAAGAGGTTATAGCTTTTATCTATATATGGTAATAAGTTTTTTGAATTATACAAAAGTATATGTTAGTGGTAATATTTTTTTATCAAATTATCCTACTAAACAGATAGGAATAATATAAAAAGAGCGGAAAATAGTATTTATGGCAAGTTGGAAATTATTTATACATATCTCCGGCGGATTATTCTTAACAAGTCGCTCAGAAAAGAGGATTACTATGAAATATATACCAAAAGTTTTTAGAACATTAACAGATGAGGATTATTTAAACAGTGCAATTGAAACAGCAAATTGGTTAAAGACACTAGAAATCAAAACTGAACATGGTAAGATATGGAAAAACTTTCCGGATGAACAGAATGGTTTCGGAAGAGACATAATGTTATTTGGACCAACAAATATATATAGCGGTTCAGCAGGAATTGGTATTTTCTTCTTAAGATTATATGAGGCAACAAAGGACGAAAAATATCTTGAAGAAGCAAAGGAAGCAGCAAATCATATAATTTCAATTGAGACAAGTGCTAAGTGGTATGAAGATACACTTAATTCTGATATTGGTGGCGTTATTCCGGTACCGGGCTGGGCAATCGGATATTCAAATGGTCCAATGGGACAGGCACTTTTCTTAGATGACATTTATCATGTAACAGGTGAAGAAAAATATAAAAATTATGTTATAAAGGTTGCAGATGATTTACTTGAGGCTGGTAAATATACAGAAGAGGGACTTCATTGGAGTAATGAGGAAGATGTAGTAGCAGATGGTGGTTTTGTATTCTTCTTAGTTCAGGTATACGAACATTTTGGCGATGAGAAATATCTTGATGCTGCCAGAAAAGCAGCAGACTACATCGCAAAAGATGCTTTACCAGCAAAGAATGGTGGAAAATATTGGAAATTACTTGACCTTTCACTTATTGGCTTTGAAAAAGAAACAACATTTCCGGGCTTTTCGCATGGAACAGCAGGAACAGCTTGGATGTTTGCAATAATATATAAGGCAACAAAAGATGAAAGATATCTTGAGCTTGCAAGAGAGGGTGCAAAATATCTTGAGGGTATTGCAGTTGGTGATGAAGAGTCAGCACTTATTCCGTATCAGGATCATCCGGTAACGGGTCCGACAAATGATAAGTTTTATCTAGGTACATGCCATGGTCCGGCAGGACACACATTATTATTCAGAATTCTCTACGAAATAACAGGAGAAGAAGAATATAAGGATTGGATGATTAGAATATCAAGAGGAACGATAAGAGCAGGAGCACCTGAAAGATTTTCATGGGGATTTTGGAATGCACAGTGCCAGTGCTGTGGAACAGCCGGTATTCTTGAGCATTTTGTACATATGTATGAATTTACGGGCGAAAAGGAATTCTTAGATTATGCCAGAAGAACAGCAAGAGTTCTGATATCAGATTCATCTGTATCAGATGAAGAACCTGATAAAAGAAAATGGTATGGAGCATGGACCAGAACAATTCCTGATAAAGTTGTCAGCTATGCAGGTCTCTATGTTGGTTCAGCAGGATGTGCATCAGCCTTACTCAGCTTATATGCAGTAGATAAAGCTATTAAATTGACACAGTTATTTGAATATGCGCATTTTGATTCGTAGGAGGTATGTAAAATGAGTGAAAATATAGTATATAAATCAATTGCAGAGCTTGTTGGAAACACACCATTAGTTGAAATAGGTAATTACAATAAGAAGAATAATCCAAATGCGACTATTCTTGCTAAACTTGAATATTTCAATCCATCAGGTTCAGTTAAGGATCGTGCAGCAATTGCAATGATTCTTGAAGCTGAAAAGGCGGGAAGAATTAAACCAGGCGATACAATTATTGACTTTACAAGCGGAAACACAGGTATTGCACTTGCAGCATATGCAAATGCACTTGGATATAAATTTGCGGTTGTATTACAGCCGGGAGTGTCTGAGGAAAGGACACAGATTCTTAAGGCTTATGGTGCTATTTTTCTGGAATTTAAAGATATTCCGGGAGTTGTTGAACTCATACAGAGTGAGGGACTTGTATTTGAAAAATTCTATGCACTTATTCAGAAGTATGCAGATGAGCATGGTTATTACTACATAAATCAGGGAAGAAATCCTGAGAATCCATTAGCTCATTATAGAACTACAGGTCCGGAGATATGGGAGGCAACAGGTGGAAAAGTAGATTATCTGGTAGTTCTTGCAGGAACAGGTGGTTCTATTGTTGGTATTGGAAAATATCTTAAAGAAAAGAATAAGGACCTGAAAATAATTGGTGTCCAGCCGGCAAAGGAATCTTTGAAAGATGCAAAACATCCTGAAAAGAATACAATTGATGGCGTTTTAGCATTTCATAATGTTCCTAAGGAAAAAGAAATATTATATTTTAAAGAATTTGATGTAACATATGATGAATGCCTTGAAGTCAACGCAGATGATGCATATGAAACAGGAAGAGAATTAGTTAAGTCAGATGGAATCTTTCTTGGACAGTCAGCAGCGGCTGCAATCAACGCAGCATCAGTTATTGCTAACAGAGAAGAAGCAAAAGGAAAAACAATAGTTGCAATATGTGCTGATAATGCATTCAAATATTTATCAACAAATATATATAAGTAATCAAAAGTATTTCAGAGGTAAGATATATGAGTAAATTGACAGAAAAACAGAATGTGGTAAAAGCACATAACATAGATGATAATAGCAGAGATTATAATCTGAAAGACATAGAGGCAGATGAAAGATTTACACAGACAACTAAGGAATTCTTTATAACAATGGTTGTATACATAGCTTTTGCAGCTCTTATGATTGGAAATCTTCTATTATTAAATGGAAACAAGAGTCTAGTACTTGGCTTTCCACTTTGGATATTTAACGAAATAATAATAATTATTGGATTTGTAGCAGCAGTAATTATTCTGGCTACATATGTTTATAAGGATATGGATATCACACCAAATGGTGTCATTTATAAGACAGAAGAAAAGGAGGATAAGTAAATGGATATCAGTTCAACAAAAAGACTTATAATAATTTCGGTATTTGCAATATATACGGCAGCTTTACTTATCTATAGTATTGTTACAAGAAAGTCTATGAAAAATGGAAAAGGAGATTATCTTTCGAAATTTTACACAGGTGGCAGAAGTGGTGGAATAATCATTACCGCAATGATGGTTTCAGCAGGAGTTGCAGGTGCTGGTGTATTTATGGGAGTTCCAGGCTTTACCTATACATTTGGTGCTACATGGATGGTTTGCTGTTTCTTTTCGATAGGTTCCAATCTTATGGTACTTGGATTACTTGGTAAAAGAGTCGGTATCGTAGCCAGAAGAACAAATTCTAAAACATTTATCGAATTATTTATGAATAGATACAATTATAGCAAGATTTTAGGTCTTATCTGTGGAATAGCAACATTATTTTTCCTTGGAGGTTTTGCTGTTTCTACAATTACAGGTGGTGGAAGAATATTCCAGATACTTACGGGACAGGATTATAGAATTGGTCTTGCGATATTTACGGCTTTAGTTATACTTGCAGCACTTACAGGCGGTATCAAAGGCATAGCCAGTGCAATGGTTATACAGGGTATCGTAATGACGATTTCGGTTCTTGTGTTATTTATCGCTGGTGTAAATAGTACAGGTCTGTCATATACAGAAACTATTCAGTCACTTATGGAGAGCAATCCGAAATGGTTCCTGCCAGGTCCAAATGCATTGCAGACAACTATTTCATATGCAATCCTTTGGGGAATTACAACATTTACACTTCCACATGTAACAATGACAGCACTTACATACAAAGATACAAAGACACTTCACAGAGCGATAAAGATTGGAACAGTTGTTGTGGCAATTTGGTTATTAGGATTAAATGGCTTATGCTTTATTACAAAATATACATTTGCTGACGGAACTTTAGCAACAGCCGATTTGGCAATCCCTGCATTAGCTGTAAAAGTAATGCCTGCGTGGGCAGCAGGACTTGTACTTGCAGGTGTAAGTGGTGCTGTTCAGTCATCAATGGGTGGTATGGTTGTATCACTTGCAGGAACAGTTGTCAGTGATATATATAAGAACATATTTAATAAAGATGCGAAAACAGAGACGATTAAGAAACTCAATGTTGCAGCAATCATTGTTGTATCAATTGTTATTTTCTTATTAGCATGTAATCCGCCACAGCTACTTGCTAAACTCATTACTTATTCAACAGGCGGACTTACAGTAGTATTTTTTCATACAGTATTACTTGGATTATTCTGGAAACGTGCAAATGAATATGGTGCTATTACAGGAATAATCAGTGGTATAGCGTTGTATGTATTGATAGATAAAGGAATTCTTCCAATCTCACTTGGTTTCAATGCATGTATAATGGCAACACTTTTAGCTACTTTAATTGCTGTTGTGGTAAGCTTTGTTACACCAAAGACACCGTATGGAATTATTAAAACCTGGTTTGGTAAAGTTGAATATAACGATTGAGGCAGACTATATGAAGAAAATAGAAGTCAGGATATGGCTTCTATTTTTTTGTGTTATGGGAAAATCTGTTTACTAATGGATTGGTGTTATTTATAATAGAGAAAAGTACAAATCATTTATGTGGATATTTAGAATTAAAATCACCTGCTTCAGATATGCCAGAAATAGGGTTTAAGATATTTAATCAATATAAACAGAAAGATACCGGCTATCAGGCAATTATGCTAATGTTAAAAAAGGCACAGTCGATTAATACAGCAGAGAGTTACAGTATAAAAATTGATACAGAAGATATTCTAAGCCAGAAATTAGTTGAAAGAATAGGAGCTGTTAAAACAGTAGAGGAAGTTACTGAGACCGAAAAGTTTTTCAAGGGTTCCCTGGATAATTTGAATGGCAAGGAATTTGCAAGAATGTTAAGGATATACGGTGAGGTATATAAAGATGATGATCCGAAAGTATATGTACATGAACTGGATAAGGATAAAATAAGAAAAATGGGTAAACAGTAGAAAGAAACTGGAATATATATATAAATTATGATAAAATAATAGTATTACATATGAGAAACGGAATTTAAGGAGAAAAATCATATATTTTAAATAAAGGATTATTGCAAAAAAGAAAGGTACATCATTAGATATGGGGATTTTTTTAAAATTCTTTGGAAAAGTAAAGAATGAATCAAAGAGGCAAAACTTTATAGATAAAATTACCAACGAAGAGTGTAGAAGATTATTAGGACTAAAGGGTTTAATAGAGTCGCTTCTAGAAAGTAAACATTATGTTGCGCGTAGTGAATATCGTTCAATTATAGCTGAATATGAGGATATAATAGAGTATTTTACTGTTTTAAAAAATAGTGGAATGCTTAGTAGTTTTTGCGAAAAAAATGGTATAGATAAATTGATAGTCGAAGAAGTAATATATCAATACTTAAATATTAATCAGCTAGTGGATGATGCAAATGAAAAATTTGTCTGTTTACAGATGGAAACTGATAAATTATATTTAGATAATGTATTAAAGGAAGTTGATTCGAATATTGTACTTGATATGGATCAAAGAAGAGTTATACTTACGGATGAGGATTATTGTTTGGTTATTGCGGGGGCAGGAGCAGGAAAAACGACAACTGTTGCTGCAAAAGTTAAATATCTTGTTGATAAGAAAAATATAGATCCTAAACAGATACTTGTAGTTTCATTTACAAATAAAGCTGTAAAAGAACTAAAAGAAAAAATACAAGATTCTTTAGGAATAGAATGTCCTATTGCCACATTTCATTCTACAGGAAATGCAATTATTCATAAAAATTCTCCAAATGAAAAGCTAAATATAGTTGAGAGTTACAAATTATATTTTGTAATCAGAGATTATTTTAGAGGTTCAATTCTTAAGAATGAAAGTATTGTGAATAAATTGATTATGTTTTTTGCATCTTATTTTGATGCACCATATGAGGGTGAAGATTTAAATGCATTTTTTAATAATATTGCAAAATCGAATTTTTCAACTATGCGAAGTGATCTGGAAGATTTTAAGAGAGAGGTCATCGATGCACGAACGAAAAAGTCTGTAACTATACAAAACGAAATACTTCGTTCACATCAGGAAGTTGAGATAGCTAATTTTTTATATCTTAATAATATAGAATATGAGTATGAACCAATTTATAAATACAATATTGAATATTCACATAAGCCATATACACCTGATTTTATTATTTATCAGGGAGATAAAAGTGCATATATAGAGCATTTTGGATTGTCAGAAAAAGGTGAGAACGACCGATATAATCAGGACGAAATAGAACAATATAAAAGAGCAATAAATAATAAAATACTACTACATAAGCAACATAATACAAAACTTATTTATACATTCTCAGTGTATAATGATAAGAGACCATTAACGGTACATCTAAAGGAATTATTAGAAGCAAGTGGGTTTATATTAAAACCAAGATCTAATAAAGAGGTTATGGAATTGCTTGTTGCTGGTGAAGAAAATAGGTATGTGCGTAAACTTATCAATCTTATTTGTAGATTCATTTCAAATTTTAAAGTAAATGGTTATAACGCAGATGAATTTAATCGTATGTATCATTCAACTCAAAATGTTCGAAGTAGACTTTTTTTAGAAATATGTCATGATTGTTATTTGGAATATGACAGATGGCTTAAAGAGAATAAAGCAGTAGATTTTGAAGATATGATTAATGAGTCAGCAAGATTGTTACGAGAAGTAAAAGAAATGAAGCAGAAACTAGATTTTAAATATGTCATAGTAGATGAATATCAAGACATTTCGAGACAGAGATTTGATTTGACAAAAGCATTAGCTGATGTAACAGATGCTAAGATTATTGCTGTTGGAGATGATTGGCAGTCTATTTATGCATTTAGTGGCTCAGATATATCATTGTTTACAAAATTTGAAGAAAAAATGGGTTATGCTAAGATGCTTAAAATAGTTAAGACATATCGTAATTCACAAGAAATAATAGATATTGCAGGAAATTTTATACAAAAGAATAAAGAGCAAATTGTAAAGAGACTCATATCACCTAAGAATATTAAAGATCCGGTTATTATATATACATATGATAATACACGTAAAGGGCCTAAAGAAGATAGAAGAAGTGGTGCCAATTATGCACTTGCGCACGCTGTGGAGATTGCAATAGATCAGTTGATTGCTTATAAAAAACAGGAAGGAAAGAAAGCAGGAACAATTTTAGTATTAGGAAGATATGCATTTGATGGAGATCATTTGGAAAAATCGGGTTTGTTTGAATTCATAAATAGGGGCAACAAGTTAAAAAGTGTAAAATATCCAAATTTGGATATTACATTTATGACCATACATTCATCTAAGGGACTTGGATATGATGATGTAATAATTGTTAATGGTAAAAATGAAACCTATGGTTTTCCATCTAAAATTGAAGATGATCCAGTACTTTCATTTGTTATCAAGGGAGATCATTCTATTGATTATGCAGAAGAGAGAAGATTATTTTATGTTGCTATGACCAGGACTAAGAATCGTGTTTTTTTCATAGCACCGGAAAAGAACCCATCAGAGTTTTTGCTTGAATTAAAACATGATTATAAGAATGTAATGCTATGTGGTAATTGGAACGAGGGAGAAGTTTCAAGTATGCCTAAGAAAGTGTGTCCATTGTGTGGATATCCTATGCAACTTAAGTATAAAAAGGCATATGGTTTGAGGCTGTATATATGTAGTAATGAACCTGAACTATGTGGATTTATGACAAATGATATTAGAGCAGGAAAACTTTGTATACAGAAATGTGGTGAATGCTATGATGGATATCTTATTGTTAAATCTGGAAAAAACAAAGATTTTTTGTTAGGTTGTACAAACTATAAATCTAATGGAAGTGGTTGTAATAATATAATTAGTAAAAAGTATTATTATGATCAGATGGGATACAAAATGGAATTAGAAGAATATTCATACTACAATAAAACAAAAATAGAGGAAATGGCAAATCAGCAAGAAATTTATAAAAAAATTAGCAGTGTTAAGGCAGATGACTATGTAGAAATTCAAAAGGCAAATGTTGCAGATGTTTTATATAATGAATGGAATCTGAATGATGTTGTTTATAATATTCTTAATGCGTTACAAAATATTAGCCGTATAAGGTATTATGGAATGACTATGTTAATTGATGTATTACGTGGAGTTAATAGTAAACGTATTTTTGACAATAAATTAGATAAATTATCAGAATTTGGTATTTATAAAGAGATGCCTAGAGAGAGTATACAAAGTATAGTAGAATGGATGCTTAGTGAACAATATATTCTTAAAACTAAAGGAAAATATCCTGTTTTACATTCGACTTATGAAGGAAATCATTATAGTGAGAGTATGGCAGAAAGTAAATTGATAGAATTAAAGAAGTATCTTGAGAAAGAGGTGTTGTTATGGAGATAGATATGCAAAAGTTTGAAACAGCAATAATTTATTTAGTATGAACCTGTTGAAAATTCAAATTTGAAAAGTTTATTAATGGTTAAATAATAGAGAAAAAATTATTTGATGATTTATTCAAATTAAATTGCTGGAAAAATGATAATGGAGATTAGTATGTTAGAAAAAGTAATTGAAAAGACAAGTGAATATATAGACTCCATGCCAAAAGAAGAACGAAAAAAATATGGTCAATTTTTTACTAGTCTTGAGACAGCTCGTTATATGGCAGGATTGTTTAATATTCCTAAGCAGTTGAATACGATAAGTATTTTAGATCCAGGTGCAGGGTCGGGAATATTATCATGTGCAATGATTGAAAAATTAGAAGAAATCGAAAATATTACTAAAATTGAACTGACCTGTTATGAAACGGATAATAATGTTTTGCCATTGTTATATCAAAATCTAGAACTCATAAAGAATACATCTAGTAAGCAGATAAATATTACTATAATAGAAGATAATTATATAATAGGTCAATATCTGGATTTTAATAATATGATAGGGGCTAATTTAAATAGAGTAAAATATGATGTGGTTATTGGAAACCCACCATATATGAAGATTTCTAAAGATGCACCAGAGGCAAAAGCTATGGCTGATGTATGTTATGGTGCACCAAATATGTATTTTATATTTGCATCAATGAGTTTGTTTAATTTAAAAGATGATGGAGAAATGGTATATATAATTCCACGCTCGTGGACATCAGGTGCATATTTTAAAAAATTTAGAGAATACTTGTTGAGCAATGGTAAAATTGTTCATATACATCTTTTTGAAAGTCGTAACAAAGTATTTGATAAAGAAGATGTATTGCAGGAAACAATTATTATCAAAGTAAGAAAAACTACTAAAATACAAAAAAAGGTAACTGTAACTACAACAAATACCAATAGCGAGTTTAAAAATTGTAGTAAAATAAAAGTACCATATGATTTAATTGTGTCAGGTGAAAATAAGTATGTTTATTTGGTTACTAATGAGAGAGAGGTAGATGTGCTTAAAAAATTAAATAAATATAAGGAAACTTTACCCGATATAGGATTGCGTATGAAAACTGGATTAACAGTAGATTTCAGAAATAGAAATATGTTACGTGATACAGAAGAAGATGGAGCAGTGCCCCTTTTTTATTCACAACATATTAAAAATGGACAAGTTAAATTTCCTATACAGAAAGATAATGAATATATATTAACGAGTCAAAAAGGACTATTACAGAAAAATAAAAATTACCTATTTGTAAAACGTTTTACAGCTAAGGAAGAAACAAGAAGATTGCAATGTGGAGTTTATTTGGCAAAAAAATTCCCAAATTACAAAATGATAAGTACACAAAATAAGATTAATTTTATAGATGGTATTATGACGGATATGTCAGAATGTTTAGTATATGGTCTCTATGTATTATTTAATTCAACAATATATGATGAATATTATAGGATACTTAATGGTTCAACACAAGTTAATGCAACAGAGATAAATAATATGCCGGTTCCGGAACTTGATATTATAAAAGATATGGGGAAAAAAGTATTGCAAACCAAGGATTTTTCGGAGCAGGGTTGTGATTTAATTATGGAGGAATATTATGGATAAATTGTTAGAAACGCGTGAGTTTTTAAAAATTATAGGAATGCCAAAGGCACAGCAGGCAGATATTTGTTGTTATGTTATTTTATCAATGGCTGGCATTAAACCTGACATGAATTGGAAAGAAGCAACAAATGAATGGATTCGTATACATGATATAATACAGTTTACAAATACATATTATGAAACAACCTATGCGAAAAATAGTCGTGAAACATTTAGAAAACAGGCACTTCACAGATTTCGTACAGCTGCCATTATAGAAGATAATGGAAAAGTAACTAATAGCCCAAACTATAGATATAGACTTACTGATGAGGCATTAAGACTTGTGAGAACAATGAATTCTGACGATTGGAATAATTCGATAAAAGTATTTTTAGAGTATCATGATAAATTAATTGATATATATGCTTCTAAGAAGAGCATGACAATGATGCCTGTTAATATTAATGGTAAAGATTTTAAATTTTCCTCGGGAAAACATAATGAATTACAAAAAGCAATTATTGAAGAATTTGCACCTAGATTTGCGCCAGTTTCTGAATGTTTGTATGTAGGAGATACAATAATGAAAGACTTAGTAAAGAATGTAGAAAAATTATCAAAACTTGGTTTTGAGATAACATTACATGATAAGATGCCGGATGTTGTGTTATATTGCGAAGATAAGAAATGGCTTTATTTTATTGAGGCAGTTACTTCTGTAGGCCCTATGAATCCTAAACGTATATTAGAAATTGAAGAACTTACTAAGGATGTTAAAGTTGGAAAAATATATGTAACTGCATTTCCTGATTTCAAAACATATAAGCGATTTTCAGAAGAATTAGCTTGGGATACTGAGGTTTGGATAGCTGAAATGCCAGAACATATGATTCATCTTAATGGTGATAGATTTATGGGACCAAGATATTAGATGTATATGCACCTTATTGAATTATGATACAATCAACTATATCTATAAAGGAGGTTAATATGAGCATTAAAATAGGTAACAATAATATAATCAATAATAGTAGTATCTATGAAAATAGTTCTACATCTCAAAATAAAAAAACGTTCTCTGAAAGACATCCGATTTTTATTGGACTAATGTGTTCGTTTGTAATAGGATTATTATTAATGTTTTCATTTTGGGAAGAAATAGTTTCTTTTTTGGAAAGGAGATTTTAATGGCAAAAAGTAAAATTATAAAGGATTTAGTAAAAAATAATATTAATGTAGAGATTGCATTAATGCAATTAAAAGTAATGTTATATAATACTGAAAAGAAAGAAATATGTGAATGGATAGATTGTGAGCTTAAAGGTTATATGGGAAAAAATATAGATGTGCCTAATTATCGAATAAGTAATGGCATTTTGAAAGGAAACTTTTTGAATTATAATACAAAGGCATTTAATGTTGCTATACCATTAAGAAATGAAATTGATGATAAGATAAAAGAATTTTGCAGTAAGATAACTTTTTCGCAGGGAGTTGCTACTTTACAAGAGTTATGTGAAAATGCAAGTAAAAATGGATGGGCATTAGCAATTGAAGTACCGCCAGATATTTTGCCATATATTCAGAAATACTCAAATATTTCAATGACATGTTTATTATCAGCACAAGTAGAAGTTTCAGTATCAGTAGTAAAAAATATATTATCAACTATTCAATATAGGCTTTTAGAGATATTGTTATTATTAGAAGAAGAGTTTGGAAGTTTAGATGATTTAGATATAGATTTTACAAAAAAAACAAATGATAAGGCTATAGTAATTCAGAAAAAAATATATAACATAATGGTTGACAATCATATAGAAATAGGAGATCAAAATAAAATAGTAAAATCTGACATTTTGACGGGAATATAAATTTAGTGGTGTATATACATAATTATTGTGCAAAATATAATTGATTGTTAAATTATTAGGAGGTAATATGAATGAATGAAAAATCTGAAATATTGTACCATTATTGTAGTGTTGATACATTTTTTAATATTATAAAAAACTATAAATTATGGCTTTCAGACATTGAAAAATCAAATGACTATCAGGAATGTATATTTTGTAGAGAAATTGTAAATGAACGAATACAAAATTATTTGCAAAATGATAATTATTCATTAGAAGCATGGAAGAGTTGGTATAGTAAAGGCGTAGAAACTAGTTATAGAAATAGGTACTTTGGAGTTTGTTTTTCTGAAAGCAGAGATCAGTTAAGTCAATGGAGGGGATATGCTCAAAATGGTAAAGGATTGGCAATAGGATTTGATAAAAAAATTTTTGAAGAATTAAATTTAATAAGTGATTATTATATTGCTTTTGGAAAGGTAAGATACAATAATGTAGAAGATTATATAAATGAGATTGTTGATGATAATATTAAAAAATTTGAATATAAGGGAGTAGGACATATTGCATTAGAATTTAGTCAAAATTATAGAATGAAATTTCCGTTTGTTAAAAATTTGGGCTTTGAAGAAGAAAAAGAATGGAGGGTAGTTGTATGTTCACCGATTGGACCATATAACATAATGGGTTCAGATAAAATATCTTTTTCAAAAATTAAATATAGATCATCAGACAATAAATTAATTCCATATATAGAAATGAGCTTTGAAAAGATAAAGCAAGATATTATAAAGGAAATTTGGATAGGTCCTAAATCAGAAGTGGAAATTAAAGATGTTATTAATTTTTTGGATTATTGTGGTTATTATGAAAAAAGTGAAATAGGATATAATTCCGATATTCCAATTAATATAAAAAAGTCTTCTACCCCGTATAGATAAATGAAAATTAAGATATAGTTGGAGGAATTTTAGTTATTTTCATAAAAATGTCACAAACAAAAGGTAGAGTGAAAGGAGTTGTACTTAAATATTCTAAACGTCGATATACACTATAAAAAAATATTGGATGAAAAGTTTTACGTCAATTATAAGGTTACAAATAGTTGAAAATTTAAAGAATTAATAACTTGACAAAACACACCAGCCTATGTATTATGATAAAAATGCGATGAAGAGAGATAGTAAATATTTTGGATATTACAGAGAGGAGTTGGTTGGTGAAAAACTCTATTGATGAGATATTGAACCAGTCTTGGAGCTGTGTACCGATTGAGTCAGTCATTAGGCTACACTGGGAACGCCCATTACAGCGTCAGAGTATCGAAAGAGATTTCCGTACTTGATAAGGTCTATATTGTGAAATATAGATGAATTAAGGTGGTAACACGAAGCAATTAATAGCTATCGTCCTTAAAATAAATTTAAGGAGGGTAGCTTTTTATATTAGGAAAATGTCGCATTCAGTAACTCAAAAGCAGTACAGAATATTGCAGTGTGATATTAAGTCTTGCAATAAAATAATTATTTATAAATATTAATAAGGATATATAACTAATATAGAACAGGAGGAATTAATAATGAATTATGTTGTTGAAAGCTATGAGAATTATCAGGAGGAAAATCGTTTAACGTCCAATAATGCAAGGAGGATTGAATTTATAACAACTGTCAGAGTACTTGATGAAGTTATAAATAATAAAAGTAAGATATTAGATTGTGCGGCAGGAACAGGTATATATGCATTTTATCTGGCTGATAAAGGGCATAATGTTACAGCAACAGATATTACTCCAAGGCATATAGATATTATAAATCAAACACTTGCAACGAAGAAATATACTATGGATACGGCTGTTTTAGATGCTACAGATATGTCGTGCTTTGGTGATAATACATTTGATGTTGTTTTAAATATGGGACCTTTCTATCATTTGATTACCAAAGAACAGAGGGAAAAATGTTTAAAAGAGTGTTTAAGAGTATTAAAGAAAGACGGACTTTTAATAACGGCATATATTCCAAGATATTATGTATTTCAATATATTGCCAGTCAGAATGTAAATTATTTAGATAATAATTTAGCAAAACAACTTATTGAGACAGGTATATTAAAACATGATGATGAAAAATGTTTTTGGACAGATACATATTATTCATCAAAAGAAGAAATGGAATTGATGTATAAGAAACATAATCTTGAAATTATAGACCATTTTGCACAAGATGGTTTAGCACCTATTTTATCTGAAAAGGTAGATTCGTGGGACGAAAGCCAGTTTAAGGTATGGTGTGATTTTCATTATAGTATTTGTCGTGAACCATCTATCTTAGGTTCAAGTAATCATGTTATAATAATAGGTAAAAAGGTAAGCAGAGAATCTAAGTAGAAATCTAAGGAGGTTTACATAAAATTATATCAGATGCATTTGATAATTCAGAGGTTTTATTAGGACCAAAAAATTTTTATGGAGAGAAGAAGCATTTATGTGATAAATGCATTATTGTATTCTCAGAGCAGATATTTGCATATATGCTTGAAACTTATACTTATGAAGAGGCAGGCATAATAAGGTGCTGCAATGGAATTACTAAAGTATATGTTTTTGAAATAGATGGAATGAAGATTGTGGGATATTTAAGTCATATAGGCTCTGTAATGGCGAGTGGTGATGTGATAGATGTAAACTGGCTTACAGGTGCGAATAAATTCAAAATGTTTCCGGTAAAGTATGGACAACCGATGCAATTTACAGGAAAACTAAGGCAAAGTTTGAAACAAGAAAATCAGAGGGCTGCATAGCGGTCGAAATGGAGCTTGCAGGCGTTCAGGCTATATGCGATTACTATGGCTGGAACTTGTATGATTTTCTCGTGACCGGAGATGTTCTTGATAAGGCAGTTTACGATATCTCATGTCTTGCAAATGCTAATCATAATATGGATAAATTATATATTGCCATTGAGATTGCAAGGAGAATTTAAGGTACTTGATAAAATAGTGTTATGGCAGTAGAATTATAAATAAATTTATTAACATTGTGGATATAGATAAATGTGAATGGAGATATGAATTGTATACTAATATATGATTGAATTATAATATTTAGAGGATGATAGTGTGAAAAATCAAATTGATATGTCAAATTTTCGCACTGCTATTTGTTTCGGAGCGAAAGCAGATAGATTTTATGGCAGATGAGAAATTGCCTGTGCAAATTTCTCATTACCTCTTCGCAACAAGTCGCTCAGAAATGAGGATTAAAATGTTACAGTTTGGAATGCCGACATTAATTGAAGTGGATAAACTTGCAGATACCATGAAGATATGTAAAGATTTAGGATTATCTTTTGTTGAACTGAATATGAATTTACCGCAATATCAGACTAAATGTCTTTCGAATATATCGTATTTGAAAGAACTGAAAGATAAATTTCAAATCGGATATACAATTCACCTTGATGAGAATTTGAATGTGTGTGATTTTAATAGTGAAGTTGCAAAAGCCTATACAGATACGGTTGTGAACACAATTGAGATAGCAAAGTCATTAGAGATACCAATTTTAAATATGCATATGAATCATGGAGTACATTTTACCTTACCAACACAAAAGGTTCAATTATTTGAAAAATATTTTGAAGAATATATGGAAGCGTGGAAAAAGTTTTGCAACAGTTGTGACCAATTGATTGGAGATTCTAATGTTAAGATATGTATTGAGAATACAAATGGTTATAGAGATTATGAAAAAGGGGCTATAGAATATGCACTTAGTAAAAATGCATTTGGTCTAACATGGGATATTGGACATTCAAATGCAGTTTCAAATATTGACGAAGAATTCATTATGAATTTCAGAGAAAAAATATATCATTTTCATATTCACGACAGTATGGGAAAGAGTGACCATATGATACTTGGAACAGGAGATATTGATTTAGCACAGAGGTTAGGTATTGCTAAAGATTGTAATTGCAGGTGTGTGGTCGAGACAAAGACTGTTGATGCATTAAATAAGTCAGTGTTATGGCTTAAGAATAATGGATATATGTAATGATATTTATAAAAATAAATCAAGTTACTCAGATTTATGACAAATGGCAGTGGCGAAAAACAAAAGATTATTGAAACATTGGAAGAATTATTAAAATAACCGAAAGGAACCCCTATGGAATACATACACGTTAATCATCTATTTGCCCCGGTATTTAATGCCGATTCAGAGATTTTAATATTAGGTTCATTTCCATCTGTGAAATCAAGAGAGCAGAATTTCTATTATGGTCATCCACAGAACCGGTTCTGGAAGCTTTTGCCAAGAATCTATGGTAAAATGGACATAAAACTTGAGACAATAGATGAGAAGAAAGAATTTCTTTTAGAAAATCATATTGCATTATGGGATGTAATTAAGTCCTGTGATATAAAAGGCTCGTCAGACAGCTCGATAAGAAATATAGAAGTGAACAATTTAGATATAATTATCAAGAAATCAAATATTAATAAAATAATTTTAAATGGTGGAAAAGCATACGAATTATATACAAGATTCTTTGGCGATAAAAATATGCCTTCCGCTGTTAAATTGCCATCAACAAGTCCTGCAAATGCGGCTTGGACTATGGAGAAACTAGAGTCTGTCTGGAAACCTGAACTTCTTATGAAAACCAAATACCACTTATGATAAGTCATAAAGCATTTATAAAAAGAATTAAGGAAATTAGATTAATGGACGATGCTTTTATGAGTAGGGTTTTTGAAGATAATATTGAGGTACAACGTGCAGATAAAGGTGCCTGTGAGAAACGTGCACGATATGTTCTGGACTTTCAATTGAAGAAGTTAAGAAATTAGCACAAACCCAATTAGCTTATAAGTAATGCATATAAGAGTGATAAAAGGACAGTTATGATTTTATATAACTGTCCTTTTACTGTAATTTCTAACAAACTGTGAATTATTTACATACACCTGCATCTGATTGTGACAAAAACTTCTTATATGTCATATCCATTCCAATTGCTCCAAGCGGTGCAGTAATAAGGATTGCCAAAACAGCAACGGATAAAACAATCTGTCCGCAAGGAAGTCCAAGAGCCAGAGGCACAGAACCGATGGCAGCCTGAACAGTTGCTTTAGGCATATATGCGATTACACAGAATAATCGTTCCTTTAGTGTAAGTTCAGTACCTAGCAGGCATATAGAGACACCGATTGAACGGAAAATCAACGCAATAAAAATCATTAGAATTGCAGCAATTCCGGCATCGAGTGTATATCTGATATTTACGGCAGCACCGACAAGAACGAATAAGATTACTTCGGCAGCAATCCAGAGTTTACCGAATTTTTCAGAGAGACGTTTTGAAACTGCGTCTATACTTTTGATTTTGATAACACAGGCCATACTTACGACAGCAAGAAGTCCGGATACGGAGATTGTACCTTTAAGCCACGTTTCTATTGACATAAGTAGAAATGAAAAACCAAGTATAATTATGACTTTCATACTGTTTCTTACAAAATGTTTGTAAGCATATGCTGTTTCAAAGAATATACTTAAGATGAAGCCTGTAATTGCACCGAGCAGTATTCCGAGAATTATTGAAACAGGAATATTAAGAAAGTCACTAATATGTGCGTGACCGCCCTGTGCCATACTTACAAATGTTGAGAATAGAACGATTACGAAAATGTCATCACAAGATGCACCTGCCATAATTAATTGAGGTATACTCTTATCCGTTCCATATTTTGAATCAATAAGCTGGACCATTCTTGGGATTACGACCGCAGGAGAGACAGCACCTAAAACAGCACCCATAACAGCAGCCTCAATTCTTGTTACACCCAGAATATATGGTGCAAATATGAAAAATGCAAGAATTTCAAAGCTTGCAGGCACGAAAGACATCATAATTGCCGGTCTGCCGACTTTTTTTAAATCACTTAGATTAAGTGATAATCCGGCTTTAAGTAGAATTATAATTAAAGCTATCTGGCGTAATTCTGAAGAAATTGAGAGAATTGACGGGTCGAGCAGGTCAAGGACATATGGACCTAATACAATTCCTGTGACTAACATTCCTATAATACGTGGTAATTTCAGACATTGACAGATAGCTGCCATAGATAGTCCGATTAAGAAAATAAATGCAAGCGATGTTAACATATAGACCTCTTTTCTAAATACTAATTTTAATATAATATGGATACAAACCTGATGACATAAGAAAGTATATTGCTTTGCGACATTTTCACTATACATCAAAAAAGCTGATGATATCTGTAAATTAATAATAAAATTAATTACAGAAGTCATCAGCTAATAAGCGGTTCTGGTTATCCAAGGGAGAACTTCATTCCCAAGTGGTATTATATATTAGACTTAAGATTTTGTAAAGATATATCTTTAAGTCTATGAAATTCCTAAAATGCAATTTAATTTTTAAGTCTATAATATATAAGCCTATAAAATAATTGAGAAAATAATATATGTAATGTATAATTTTACATATAATAACAAGATAAGTATTTTGAAAAATCACACCTGATAAATGTAAAGAATATATAAGAAATTAAAGGAGGATAAGTTAATCTTATGACAGAAAATGTATAGGATTATACGGAAATATTTATGCTTACAAGAGAAGATGTATTAAATTATGGATTATCATTTCCGGGAACATATAAAGAAGCTCCATTTCATGATCAGAACTGGCAGCTTGTACGTGTTACAGACAATAAAAAGGTTTTCTTATGGACATATGAAAGAGATGGATATCTTAATCTGAATGTGAAAGTGGACCCTGAGTGGAGAGATTTTTTTAGAAATGCATATGAAAGTGTTATTCCGGGCTATCATCTTAACAAGGAACATTGGAATACGATAATAATCGATGGAACAATACCTGATGGTGAAATTAAGAAAATGATTGAGGAAAGCTACAGAATAATAACAGACAGTCCGACTAAGAGAATCTACGAGGCAGTCAAAAAGATTCCTAAGGGCAAAGTAGCAACATATGGTCAGATTGCTAAAATGGCAGGAAATGAAAGAATGTCAAGAGCAGTTGGAAATGCATTACATAAAAACCCCGAACCTGATAAGATTTCCTGCTATAAAGTAGTAAATTCCAAGGGAGAATTAGCAAGTGAATTTGTGTTTGGAGGAAGAGATGTTCAGGCAAAACTCTTAGAAGCAGATGGGATAGAAGTTGTGAATAATAAAGTAGATTTGAATAAATACGGTATGAAGTAATATAGCATATAAAATGACTATAGTATGAAATGATATGTCATATAAAATACGATATATATTGGATAAAGGAATATTGTCAAGCTAAATTATAAGGCATATATTTCGATTTTATAAGCGAGGACAGAAAAGAAAAATGAAACATAAAGAGATATTTAAGTTTATAAAAAAGGAAGTAGTGCTTGTAATTGCCATAAGTCTCGCAATTATATCAGCTATAATAGTGCCACCCTCTAAAAAATATATGGATTATATAGATTTCAGAACACTTGCAATTTTATTTTGTCTGATGACGGTTACAGCAGGCCTTAAGAGACAAGAAGTGTTTGAGAAAATGGGACAATTTCTGTTATTAAAGACCAGAAATCTGTTTCAATTAATTTTAGTTCTTATTACGCTATGCTTTTTTAGTGGAATGATAATTACAAATGATGTGGCATTAATTACATTTGTACCATTTACATTTGTGGTATTCAATATGTTAAGAGAGGAACAGAGAAAGAAATTAATTCTGCCTGTGATATGCATACAGACAATTGCAGCTAATATGGGAAGTATGCTGACACCGTTAGGTAATCCACAAAACCTGTATCTGTATGGTAAAAGTGGTATGTCACTAGGAAGATTTTGCCTGATAATGCTGCCGTATACAGTTGTGTCACTTGCTTTAATTATTCTGTGGACAGCATTTATAAGCCGTAAGGTCGATAGAAAAATCGAAAAAGACTGGATAAAAATTGAAAATGTAAATGGTGATAAAAAGATAATAGTAATGCATTTTCTAATGTTTATATTGTGTCTCTTAGTGGTTTTAAGAATAATTGATTATAAATACATATTTGTAATTACCTTACTTGCAAATATTATTTTTGACAGAAAAACACTCAAAAATGTTGATTACTCATTGCTGTTTACGTTCATAGGTTTTTTTATATTTGTGGGAAATATAAGAAGTATTACCGCATTTTCAAATTGGATTAACGGAATTATCAATGGAAATGAAATTATGGTTGCAGTACTTTCAAGCCAGATAGTAAGTAACGTTCCAACAGCCCTGTTATTATCAGGTTTTACCGATAAAATCAGGCTGTTAGTAATAGGAACTAATATAGGTGGATTAGGAACATTAATTGCCTCAATGGCAAGTCTTATTTCATATCGACAAATTGTCAGAGAACTTCCGGGACGTAAGGGAGAATATTTTAAGCTTTTTACCATTGCAAATATAGTTTTTCTTATAATTATGCTTATGGTAAGAGTGATCACCAAGTAAAATCTTTTTATTAACGAAATTTTGTATTTAATTATCAGATTTATGATTATGCAAGAGACTATGTCTATGAAATATCCTTTCATATTCCTTAATCGGGTGTGATTAAATACCGCCCTATGCAAAGTTTATTACGGTGCAGTAAATCAAACGCGCTTCGCTTGAACGGTGATTTATTGCACCGGCTTTTGCATATGGCGGCATATAACTCACACGCACGATACGTCATAAATCAAGGATATTTCATAGACATAGTTCCTTGCATTAATATTTTACCTGATATATAAATACAAAATTTAAGTTATTAAGAAAGATTTTACATAAATTATTCATAGAATTTACCTGAATAAGATAGTGAATTTTACCTGTACAACATATATTTTAATTATGAAATAAAAGATGTCTAGTATAGTGCATATATTTAGATTAAGAAAGCGAACAGTATATCGCATAATTAAAATATGTGTCATAAATCAGGAGGCGGTACAGATGAAATTCCTATGGAATTATTACAGAAAAAAAGAGTGGAGTAGAAATAAAAAGGTTATGGCTTTTGTGCTATTAAATATTCTGTGTTGCGGAATAATTGGCTTTGGATTCTGGACAATTATCAGTCAGATAGCACTTAAAACCATAACCTGGTTAGTTGTATTTGTGGGATATTCAGCATTCTTTCCGGGATATCTTGGTGGAATCCTGACAGTCTACCGAATGGAATACTAAATTTATGTGTTTTTAGCCATATGATTGGCTCAAGAAATTAAAAACCTGGCTATAAAAGTATTAAACTTATGCATTCTTAGCCAAATGCTTTTTCATAAATCTTGCATATACTATGAAAATCAATGTACCTGTAAATATCCACGAAACTACATAGACATTCATAAGCATATCAAATGTTTTGTGTGCATTGAAGATAGTATATAACCATATAAGTCTGAATACTACAGTACCAAGGACTGTTATTATGGCAGGTTCTAAAGATTTACCCATACCTCTCAGTGCTGAGCTGCCAACCTCATAAGTAGCTGTAAGTCCTTCAAGTGAACCTACATGATGAAGCCTGATAAGTCCATAAGCGGCAACCGTAGGACTTATTGTATATATGCTAACGAAGAAGCCATCCCATATTAAGAAGATAACACTTAATATTTCTGTAAATGTGAAGCCATATAAGAGGCACAGACCGAAAATCTTATTACATCTCTTAACATTTCCTGCACCGTAATTCTGGCTGATAAATGTAACCGCAGCCTGTGCAAATGCAGACGATATATCATATGTAAAATATTCAAAATTTAATGCAAGTGATGAACCGGCAATTGCATCTGAACCAAACGAATTAATTCCTGATTGAATGAAAATATTCGAAATAGAGAATAAAGCACCCTGAATACCGGCTGGAATACCGATTGCAAGAATTTTTCCTAGATGTTCTTTATTTATTTCCATATCCTTGAAAATGAATTTGAATTCATTTTGTCTTGTGCATAAATAACGCATAACAAGAAATGCACTAATTATATTAGATACTACAGTTCCGATTGCCACACCTGAAACACCAAGATGAAATACGATAACTAATAAAAGGTTAAGAGCAACATTTACGACACCGGAAATAAGAAGATAATACATAGGCCGCCTTGTATCACCGACACTTCTTAGAATTGCCGAACCAAAATTATAAATAACCATAAATGGTATGCTGATAAAATATATTTCGATATAGAGCATTGCATCGTTTAAGATTTCATGTGGAGTACCTGAAGCTATCAGAATAGTTTTGGCAGTAATCATACCTATTACCATTAATACAAGTCCAAGAACCAATCCGAATGTAATTATTGTATGTACCATATCATGAATTTTTTCACGTTTGTTCTGACCTATAAGATTAGCTAAAGCAGCATTAGGTCCGACTGAAAGACCAACAATAAGGGTTACAAATATACCGACTATGGCGACACAGCTTCCAACTGCTGGAAGCGCGTTACTATTTGCAAATCTTCCAACAACCGCTACATCGGCTGAATTAAATAATTGCTGTAAAATACTGCTGAAAGCAAGAGGTAAAGCAAAAAGAATAAGCTTACCTGAAAGATTGCCATTTAGCATATCCATTTCTTTAGAATTGTTTGCCATAATAATCTCCATTTCTGAGCAACTTACTGCGAAGAGGAGATGAGAAATTCGCACAGGCGATTTCTCATCTGCCATAGAGCTATTTGCTTTTGTTCAGAAACAAATAGCCATGTGAAATAATCGTATTAGCATTATTTTCACATTAATCCTCATTCGTATAATATTAATATCATCTTATACCGATAAAATGTATAAGACTACTAATTTTTATAACTAATATTATATAATAATAAGCAGAAATATTTATGTCAATTGGAAATTGAAATGAATTGTATAAAAATTGAAGTGGATTGTATTAAAATTGAAATGAATTGTATAAAAACTGAAGTGGATTGTATTAAAATTAATAATATATTGACGTAAAATTGATACAACGTTAAAATTATATATATTTATATAACACATTTTAAATATAACAAGTATAAGCGGAATGGAGATAGAATATAAAATGGAAGAAAATAATAAAGAAGTATTAAATGCTATAAAAGAGGGAAATGCCAGATTTAATAGTAAGAAGAAAGAAGAGAACCTGAAAGCAGTTCCGGAGAAATTTGCTGGGAATTACAGCAAAGCAATGGATTATGAAGATGATTGCAGATATGATAAAGCAAGAGATATTTGTAAATGGATACTTAATGATGAAGAGGGTAAGGATATCGAGGCTGTAAAGATTATGTTAGCCAGAGTGTATCCGAAAGTTCTAGAGATGGATATTCAGGACAGCAATAGAAAATACCAGGAAGATGTAAGTGAATATTTTGAATTCTTAGACAACATTACAATGAATGATTTAATGCAGGAATATATAGTTGAGACGTTGGCAAGATTCTGTAATCTTATGGATAATGAATGGTATTGTCCTTTATTCAATGAATTTGTAAAGACAATTGATAGTAAGGGATACCTGAGTGAAGAATACAGAGATGTTTTAGATTCTGCATATGCTTCTTATGAATCAACAGAATATTTTGAGGATGGACATTTAGGAATAATTATGAAAAATGTTCTTAAATCAGGATATGAGAGACGATACGTTGTAGATTCAATTAAAAGTGAAGATAAAAAGAGAAAGATGGAGATAGAGATAAATACAAGCTTTTATAATCTCTGTCAGTACCTAAATGAACATAGCGAAGAAACAGAATATATTAAGGAAGAATATCCATATAGTTATAAGACAATTGAAGATGATATCAAGCTTATAAAGGAAGATAAATCTAGATACGAAGAAGATATTCTTACGCAGTTAGAGAAATATACAGCTAAAGACATTGACAGGGAAGCATTAAGAGAAGCTATGTATAAGGCATATGAATATATGATTAACAGCAGACCAAAGCCAACAGTTGTACATTCAGGTAAGACAACCTATTACAGGGATGGCAGAAAGGTTGGAAGAAATGACCTTTGCCCTTGTGGAAGCGGAAAGAAATATAAACAGTGCTGTGGCAAAGACATTTAACGTGAGATGTAGATAGTGTGAAAATCTATGTAAAATCCATATAAAAATTTATTTGATATGTTAATTTTTCACATGGCTATATGTAAATTAAATAGATAGCAAACAGTCCATATGGCAAGCAGGAAATGAGGAAAATATGATAATTATAACAGTTGTAGATGATGATTATGGCTTATTATTTAATAACAGAAGAGTAAGTAAGGACAGGATTCTCAGGGAAAAGATTAAGGAAATAACAAAAGGCTCAAAGTTATTTATGAATGAATATTCATATGGGCAGTTTAGTGAGGACGAGTTCAATAATATAGTTGTTGATGAAGATTTTCTTAACAAAGCAGGAGATGAAGATTTCTGTTTTGTGGAGAATGTGGATATTAAACCATATTTACAAGAAATTCATAGAATTATTTTGTTCAGATGGAACCGTATATATCCAAGTGATTTCAGATTTCCAAAGGAGATATTAGAAGATTTTAACAGAGAAGGAATATGTGAATTTGCCGGAAGCTCCCACGATAAGATAAGTCAGGACAACTATAAGGAGTCTGTAAGAAAAGTAAAGTCAGGTAAATTATTTACGGTTTATAACATTTGCTAGAAAGTATTTTATAAAAAATATAATTTTATAATTTGTTAAAGATAGATTTGACGGAATGGATAAGAAAATGATTAAGAAATATATTTCAAGATTAGTAGTAATTTTACTAACTGTTTTTATGCTGCTTGGTATAAGTGGCTGTGCAGAGACTGAAGATAGTGTATCAAAGCTCACAACCACTAGTATAAAAACATCAGAAGAGACAAATGAAAATGAAATAACTACAGAGTTGGATTCAGAGATTGAAGAGATTCAGAACCAGGAAGATAATGAGGAATTACCAGTCAGTCAGATTCCTGTAAATGTACAAAGTTCAAATGAAAATATCAGCTTATCTAATATTCCGGCATATACAGGTAATGCATATGTAGCAGTTAATAATAATAATCCTTATTTTACTGATGAAGATAAAAGCAGAACAGATGCATTTGAAACATATAGCGACCTTGACGGGGCAGGCAGATGTGGTGTGGCATATGCAAATATTTGTAAGGAAATAATGCCTACGGAGAAGAGAGGTAAAATCGGTTCAGTTAAGCCGACAGGCTGGCATACCATCAAATATGATATAGTAGATGGAAAATATCTGTATAACAGATGTCATTTGATTGGATTTCAGTTAGCCGGTGAAAATGCCAATAATAAAAATCTTATTACAGGTACAAGATATCTTAATGTGACAGGAATGCTGCCATTTGAAAATATGGTAAGCGATTATGTTAAAGAAACAAACAATCATGTTTTATATAGAGTTACACCGGTTTTCGAAGGCAATAATTTGCTTGCTTCAGGTGTATTGATTGAAGCATATTCGGTAGAAGATGGTGGTGCAGGAATTACATTTTGTGTATATTGCTATAATGTACAGCCGGGAATTGATATTAATTATGCAAATGGAGACAGTAGTTTAGCTGCTGTACAGACTCAGACATCAGTTGCACAGACACCGGCACAGACAGAACCACCAACGACACAGCCACAGACACAACCACAGACACAACCACAGACACAACCACAGACACAACAACAGATTCAGACAGAGGTACCACAACAGAATGTAAGTGTAAATACATATATTATTAATACAAATACAGGTAAGTTTCATTATCCAAATTGCAGAAGTGTAAATCAGATGGCAGACAAGAATAAGCTTGAATATACTGGTACAAGAGATGAGGTAATTGCACAGGGATATGCTCCTTGTGGAAATTGTAGACCATAAGAGGTAGTCTAGAGTGATAAGAAATGAAAGCCAAAGCTGAAGAAAAGAGGTATGGTTATGAAGATTGGTGAAGCAAGAGGAATATATTCGGCACAATTAAATATTTACGGTGATAAGAAGGCAGAGCTTGATAAAGAGCGAAAAGAATTAGCTAAGAAAATAAAAGCTACACCGGATGGCGCGAAAGTCTATGAAAATGAAGCTGCGAAACTAGAATTATCATATAATAAAGTATCTGATAAATATGATGAATATAGAGAATTTATGCAGCAGCTTATGGAAATGCATATGACTTATTCTAATGTTGAAAGTTCCAGACAACAGGGCGAAACGGCGAAGAAAATAGCTGAAGATGAGGCGAAAGTATTAGAAGTTGCCAGAAGAATTGCCCATGGCGATAAAGTACCACCAAATGATGAGAAGAAACTTATGGAATATAGTATGGAAATCTATATGGCATCGAAGAACTTAGCGATGCTAAGGAGCCGGAAAGATAGAAAAGAATATGATTCTCTGTGGGACGATGAAGATGAGAAAGCCCCTGAAAATGCTAATCCTGATGAAGTAGCAGATAATATGGAGCTGGGAATTGAAAAACCAGAGATAACAGAAATCGGAGACTTAATGTAAGTCTCCGATTTCTATGTTATTGATTTAATCCTAAGTTCTATGCAATATTATTGTTTAAATTCCGGTTTTATAATATTTTAAAGCAGCTTATTAACGGAAGCATATGCCAATTCCAAAAGCTTCCGGACCTGTATGGCATGCAAGACTTGCAGGAAGATTATCATAATATATTTCTTTATCAGGAAATGCCTCTTTAACAGTTGCCATCCATTCGTTAATCTGCTCCACGCTAAGATTTGAACCGGCTAAAGCAATCTTAGATTTGGACATATCATTTTCAGAAAAACGATTTTCAATATCACTTTTTATGGCATTAATCATAATAGATTTACATTTCTTGATATTACGTGCTTTTGCAAATGAATCTAAGGTATTCCCATTAATTGATAGAATTGGTTTGATATTCAGAACAGAGCCAATCATTGCAACGGCTGGAGTAATTCTTCCTCCTTTCTTAAGATATTCAAGAGTGCTTACAGTTACATAGATAACAGAATTCAGACCATCTTTATCTAGAATATCCTTGATTTCGCTGGCTGATTTACCATTATCGGCTAACTCCTTTGCTTGAAGAACAGATTCCTTAAGAGTAACAGATAGTCTGTGGTTGTCTACAACAAACACCTTATTTTCATAATCTCTGGCTAATGACATAGCGACTTCACAAGATTTACTAAGGCCGCTGGACATAGGAATATATACAATTGAATCATATTTATCTTCTGAAAGTAATTTATTCCACAAGTCCATAATATCACCAGGAGATGGCTGGGAAGTTGAAACATTTTTATCAGAGTTGAGAAAATGATAGAATTCCTCGGCAGAAATATTTTTGTTCTCATAATAGATTTTGTCATCAATAATTACAGGCATAGGAATAAGATAGATACCGTATTTCTCTGCTTCCTGTTTTGAGATACCACTATTTGTGTCAGTTACTATTGCTATCTTCAATTAATCACCACTTTCTTAAATTAAATAGTTTAAATATATATGATGTTGGGGTTAAAAACCCTCGTGTTTGACCATGTTTGGCATAGAATAAAAAATATTTTCATCTCTAAGATAAATATGTAGAAAACACAAGTGTTACAGATTGTAACACTTAAAAATATATTTTGCAAGATATAATTGACTAACTGTGACATAAAAGAGAAAATTGTATCACAAAAATGAAAAATATGAGATAATAGAAATAATCGTATAAAAAGAATTATTCAGATGCAAAATCGCAGATGTGAATTTCAAGTCGCCTGATTACAACAGGTCACAAATAAATGAGAATTAATGTTAAAACTGAATAAAAAGGAGAATAAAATGGAGAAGAACAGAGTAAGTCAGGCAAACATAATAGCTAAAGAATGTATTGTGTCTGCATTGCTTAAATTAATATATGAGAAACCATTAACCACGATAACGATATCTGAACTGACGAAAAAGGCAGGGGTATCACGAATGACTTTCTATAGAAATTATGATTCTAAGGAAGAGGTATTCACAGGACATCTTGATGAAATATTTGAACATTACTGGAATAATGATAATGCAGATAAAGAGAATGGAATATATTATGATGTTGAACATATGAAGAGTTGTTTTGAATATATTTATCAGCATAAAGAGTTCTTAGAAGGATTGATTCAATGTGGAATGGGGCTGCTATTCCTGGATAAACTGACTTATTACATCAGTGAAAAGTGGAAAAAGTATGCAGATAAATACGAATTGACGGCATTTACGGGTTCGTTATATAATCTCTTCATATTGTGGATTTCTACAGGATACAAGGAAGATGTAGACAAGATGGCAAAAAAGATTGAGAAAATATACAGTTAATTAAAAATGAGATTAGTGAAACATACTTTTGATACATTGATTCATTAAAAATTAACATAAGAAAAACATAATACAAGAAACGGAGAAATTATGGACCAGACATTTATGAAAGAAAAACCGGTAATGCCATTAGTAATATCAATGGCTTTACCGATGACTATATCAATGCTTGTAAATGCATTGTATAACATTGTGGACAGTTATTTTGTGGCAAAAATAAGTGAAGATTCAATGACGGCACTTTCTCTGGTATATCCTATGCAAAACCTTATAACGGCGGTAACAGTCGGCTTTGCGATTGGTGTAAATGCAATAATAGCATTTTATCTTGGAGCAAAGAAAAGTGAGGCAGCAAATCAGGCAGCATCAATGGGGATGCTTTTTAATATAATACATGGAATATTATTAAATATTGGCTGCATAGCTGTAATGCCTGCGTTTTTAAGGATATTTACAAAGGACAGTAATATATTGAAGATGGGTCTTGATTATTCAAACATTGTATTTATGTTTACGATTCCAATATCCATATCAATTAGTTTTGAGAAGATATTTCAGTCAGTAGGAAATATGAAAGTGTCTATGATATGTATGATTCTTGGCTGTGTTACGAATATAATTCTAGATCCATTATTTATATTCGGCATTGGATTTATTCCTGAACTTGGAATTAAAGGCGCAGCGATTGCAACTTGTATTGGTCAGCTGGTAACCTTATCAGGATACATTATAGCCTATTTTGTAAGACCGATACCTGCGAAAATCAGAATAGAATATATGAAATTCGATAGCACGTTATGTAAGAAAATGTATGCTATTGGAATACCTGCCACACTTAATCTTGCACTTCCATCAATACAGATATCTGCGTTAAATGGGATATTGTCAGCATATTCGGCAGGATACGTTCTTGTACTTGGTTCATATTATAAATTACAGACATTTTTATATCTTACGGTAAATGGTGTGGTTCAGGGAATGAGACCATTAATTGGCTATAATTATGGAGCAGGTGAGAAGAAACGTGTAAGAGATATTTTCAAATCTGCATTAATACTTATAGTCGGGGTTATGGTTATTGGAACAATTCTGTGTCTTATAATACCTGATAAATTAATTGGTTTATTTACAAATAAGGCAAATACTATAGAAATCGGTAAGACAGCATTAAGAATTATCAGCCTTGGATTTATAGTATCATCAGTTCCGGTTGCGGTATCAGGTGCATTAGAGGGGCTTGGCAAAGGTAAAGAATCATTGGTAATTTCTATATTAAGATATATTGTCATAATGATTTCACTTGCATTTTTCATAAGCAGGATAGTGGGGGCAACAGGGGTATGGCATGCCTTTTGGATAACGGAAGTATTTATGGCTGTGATATCAGGAGTGATATGTAAGAAACAGATTTTAAAGTAATATCAAAAAGAATAGTATTATGTCTAAAAATGTGATATAATATTAGAAAATATTGTTCGTTATAGATCTACGAAATTATTTATCTCAATTCTTATTTTATACTATTGAGAATAGAAAATATTGTTCGTTAGAGAGGGGGAATGTTAATTGAAAAAAAAAGTAAGAAAATTACTGGGAATACTTATAGTGGGAATCTTAGTAATGTTCCTTTGTATCAATTATTTTTCGCAAATTATAATATCGCAGAATGATATGACTAATTCATCTAAGGTGATATTTAGACAGATAGACCAGATTATCAAGCAGAATGAGGAAGAACTTGAAAAGAGAAAAGAAGATATTCGCAATATATGTATACTGAGGGCAAGGGCTACAGCATATTTATTACAGCGGGACAAGAGCAAGATTAATAATCTTGAAGAAATGAAGAAGATAGCAAATCTTCTTGAAGTAGATGAGATACATATTTTTAATAAAGAGGGTACTATATATGCAGGTACAGAACCAAAGTATTATGGACTTAATATGAAAACAGGTGAGCAGATATCATTTTTTAGCCCGATGTTAGAAGATACATCTATGTCAATGTGTCAGGAGATAACGGCTAATACTGCTGAGAATAAGATGATGCAATATGCTGCTACATGGACGGAAGACGGTGACGTAATAGTTCAGATTGGAATGAAGCCATCAAGTGTATTAGAGAAAATTGAGAAAAATAAAGTATCTTACATATTTTCGAGACTTGCTGAAACTAATGGATATACACTTGTTGCCATTGAGCCTGAAACTAACAAAATAGTTGGTTCAACCAAGGAAGCATTAGTAAATAAAAATATCTCAGATATTGGAATAAATACCAAGAAGATGAAGAATTGGGATAAGGCCTATCATTTTAGGATAAAAGGTAAGTGGTATTTTTGTATATTTGAGAAGCAGGACACAATTATTGTTGGAAGAATCTGTGAAGCAAAAATTCTGTACAGTAATATAAATGAAAATAATTTTATGTTTTTTATATATATTTTACTAATTGGAGGTGTTGTAATCTACTTTATTACACATTATCTTGATAAAAATATAATAAAATCCATATCTGCAATTAACAACGGACTTCAGGATATTTCAAACGGAAATCTGGATACGAAGATTGAAGTTAATAATACACCGGAATTCAAAGAGTTAAGCCATTACATTAATCAGATGGTAGAAAGTATACTAGAGACAACTGATAAGATTTCGGTTATAATTGATACGGTAGGGTTGCCAATAGGTCTGTATGAATATAACGGAAGTATGGAACGAGTCAGAATTACACATAAATTACCGGAAGTGATGGGATTAAGTGAGGAGGAAGCTTATAAGCTGTGTGAGAATAGAGAAGAATTTAATGCATGGATAAGTGAAATATTGAGTAATCCGATAGAAGGCGAGCATGAGATTTATAAAATAAGTTCATCGCCGGACCGGTATGTTAAGATAGAAATAATAAAACGTGATGATAGTGTATTTGGAATAGTTGTAGATAAGACTAGTGATATATGTACGAAGAACAAGTTAGAAAAAGAACTTGGTGAAGATGAATTAACGGGACTGTGTAGCAGAAGAGGATTCTATAGTAAGATGGATGAGCTTTTTGCATTGCCTGAGAAACTTGGCTGTGCAGCAGTTGTTATGATAGATTCAGATGATTTAAAGAAAGTAAATGATACATATGGTCATAATAATGGCGACAGATACCTTTGTGAAATTGCAAATATATTATTAAAAGTAAATGCACCGGGGCAATTAACAGCACGACTTGGTGGTGATGAATTCGCAATATTATTCTATGGTGCGGGTTCAAAAGAAGAAATAGATGAATATATGAACAAGCTTGAAGAATTGAGAATGAATCATATTATGAAAATGGAAAATGATGTTGTCATAGATGTTAAATTCTCTATGGGTAAGGCTTTCTATATAGTTGATGGTGTAGAAAGTGAGAGACTTATGAGAGTTGCTGATAAACGAATGTATATCGATAAAAGAGAACGAAAGAAAAAGCAAATGGAATAATGTAAGAGAATCCTAAGGTGAATATTCTCAGCATGGCTGATTGCTTCCGAACGAGAGTAATCAGTATGTATATCCGATGGGAATTATTTAAGAAATACTTAAATATTTTTACAGAGGATATATCAGGAAAAGTCGTTCGGAAATGAGGAATTTTATGAAAAATATAGCATTGAAACCCACAATATTATTAGTAGATGATTCAAAAGAGAATAGGAAACAGATAGAAGACAGTTTATGTAATGATTATAATATTATGGAAGCCTGTAGTGGTGAAGAGGCAATAAGCATCTTAAACAGAAATATTACGAAAATAGACATGGTTCTTCTTAAATTGTATGATACGAAGATTAATGGTTTAGAAGTTCTTGCCATAATGAATCAACATTTATGGTTAGATTTTATGCCTGTAATTGTAATTTGTAAAAATTCTGATGAGGCCAATATTATACAGGCCTATGATATGGGGGCAGTGGCTTATATTAATAAACCATATGACAGAATGATTGTAAGACAAAGAATAAGGAATCTGTTATCATTATATCAGAAGCAACGTGATATGAGAAAAATGTTAGAGCAGCAGGTCTATGAAAATGAGAAGAATAACAATGTAATGATTACGATTCTTGCTCATATAGTAGAATTTAGAAATGGCGAGAGTGGTATGCATGTAATGCATATACAGACTATAACTAAACTGTTGTTACAGTGTCTGCAGAAGAAACCTAATAACTATAATCTTACAGATAATGATGTATTATTAATAGCTACAGCTTCAGCACTTCATGATGTTGGTAAAATCTCAGTTGATGACAAGATACTTAATAAACCAGGCAGACTTAATTCAGAAGAATTCGAAGTAATCAAGAAACATTCGGCAATAGGTGCTGATATGTTGAAAGATATGGAAATATATAATAATAATAAATTGATTAAAACGGCATATGAGATATGCAGATGGCATCATGAGAGATATGATGGAAAAGGATATCCTGATGGTTTAGTGGGTGAAGAGATACCTATTTCTGCACAGGTCGTATCAATTGCAGATGTATATGATGCACTTACAAGCGAGAGGTGTTATAAGAAAGCATATTCGCACGAAAAGGCAATGGAAATGATAGAGAATGGTGAATGTGGAGCATTTAATTCTTTATTGCTGGAATGTCTTGAGGATATACATGAACAGTTAATAATTGAATTAAACAGAGAATATGTAGATTCGCCAGAGGTAGATATGAATCTCTTGTCTAAAGTTGCTGATGAAATTGTTGAAAAACAGATGGGTAAAGAGAACGCAGAAGATAACAAGAAATCATATTCTAAGAGAAAAGATTTGGTAAAAATGAAGGCAGAATTCTATTCTTCAACAGTTAAGGAGATTCAGTTTGATTATGATGCAGTCCACGATATCGTTAAATTATCTCCTTATGCATCAGAAGTATTAGGATTACCTGAAGAGATAGTAAGTCCTAATAGCAAAAATCAGGATTATCTAGGTAAAGTTAATATTGCTAAAATAATTAATGATATAAGAAATAAGACGTCACCAGATAATCCACGACTGGATATGAATGTTGAAGTCAAAAAAGAGGGTGTAATTTCAATATACAAATTGCAGATGATGAGCTTGTGGTCTGAAGAAGACGAAGCAAGATATTTAGGTGTGGTTGGAAGAATAATTCCAGTGGGTTAAATATCTGGCTAATATCTCATCAGATCATAAGCTAATAAGTCTGAGTGTCTTTTTTAACTCAACATTGTTAATTATCTGGATAATATCTCATCAGCAAGTTTTTCTAATGCTATAATGTCAGAATCCTTCATTGTGGACATAATGGTAACTGTATTTTCGCAGATTGAAATATTTTTCATTGTATCAAGAATATTTCTCATACTTCTGTTAGCAGATGGTGCCCATGAAGCATTTTCAATGAGAGCGACTGTACGTTTCTGGTATGCCTTATGTGAAAGGCGATTTAAGAAATCTTCCATTGGAGGAAATACACCACCATCATATGAGGCAGCGGCTAAAACTAATCGGCTGTATCTGAAAGCATCTTCTATGGCTTCGGCCATATCATCTCTTGTAAGGTCTGTAAATGCCACTTTCTTAGCACCTTTAGTTTTTAGAATCTCATACATTTTTTCGGCAACATATTTTGTATTGCCGTGAATAGAAGCACAAGCGATAAGCACACCATCATCTTCAGACTCATAGCTACTCCATGTCATATATTTACCAATATAGTAATCAAGATTTTCGTTAAGAATAGGACCATGCAGAGGACAAATTGTCTTAATATCAAGGGTAGCAGCTTTCTTGAGTAAAGTCTGAACAGGCATGCCGTATTTTCCTACGATATTAAAATAATATCTTCTAGCTTCGCAAGTCCAATCTTCGTCAGTACCCAATGCGCCGAATTTACCAAAGGCATCAGCAGAAAACAGTACCTTTTCACTAATCTCATACTCGACCATTACCTCAGGCCAGTGAACCATTGGAGCCATGATGAATTTAAGTGTATGAGAGCCTAAACACAATTCCTCGCCCTCATTTACAGTTATAAATCTGGAATCGGCATTTTCAATATTAAAGAATTGTGAAAACATTGCCTTAGCCTTGTTACTTAATACAAGCTTTGCGTCAGGGTAAGCATCAGCAAGGCGTTTGATATTAGCTGAATGATCAGGCTCAAGATGGGAAATAATTAAATAGTCAACATTTCGTCCATTAAGTGTATTCAGAAGATTATCAAACCATTCATCACCTTTTCTGACATCGACAGTATCCATAACGGCAACTTTCTCGTCAAGAATAACGTATGAATTGTAAGATACTCCGTTTGGAATTATATATTGTCCCTCGAATAAATCAAGGGTTGTATCGTTTACTCCTATATATTTTATAGAATCTGAAATTGTCATGTTACTCATATATCCTCCGTTATGTAATAAATTACTTTTCTGCAATTATATCATAATAATTAAAAAAAGTGTCAAAAAATATCTTGACCTAAAGTTGACTTTAGGGATTAGAATGAATTATATTATAAATTATATTAAGTAAAAAAGGAGTCGAAGATATGTTTATTGAAAATATTAATGGACCTGCAGACGTTAAGAAGTTAAATGCTGAACAGCTAGTAGTATTAGCCGGAGAAATAAGGCAGGCTTTATTAGTTAAGCTTAGTAAACGTGGAGGACATTTTGGACCAAACTTCGGTATGGTTGAGGCAACTATTGCAATACATTATGTATTTGAGTCACCAAAGGATAAAATTGTATATGATGTTTCGCACCAGTCATATCCTCATAAAATGCTCACAGGAAGAAAAGATGCATTCTTATATGAGGACCATTACACAGATGTATCGGGCTACAGTAGTCCTTATGAAAGTGAACACGATTTCTTTACTATTGGTCATACATCAACATCTATCAGTCTTGCCTGCGGTTTAGCTAAAGCAAGAGATTTGAAAAATGAACAGGGCAATGTAATTGCAGTTATCGGTGATGGCTCATTAAGTGGTGGTGAAGCATTAGAGGGGCTTGATTTTGCTAAAGAATTACAGAGCAATTTAATAATTGTAGTAAATGACAATGATATGTCCATAGCAGAAAACCATGGTGGACTTTATAGTAATTTAAAATTGTTAAGAGAAACAAACGGACAGGCAGAATGTAATCTGTTTAAGGCAATGGGACTTGATTATGTCTATGTGAACGAGGGAAATAATGTCGAGAAATTAATTGCAGCATTTACAAAAGTAAAGGATAGCAAAGTTCCTGTTGTAGTGCATATTAATACACAAAAAGGTAAAGGCTATGAAATAGCAGAAAAGCATAAGGAAAACTGGCATTATTGTGCTCCATTTGATATCGAGACAGGAAAAGCCAAATTTACAGATGATTTAATAGATTATTCAGATGTGACAGTAGATTATCTGTTAGATAAAATGAAGAAAGATAACAGAGTTGTGGCAATTACAGCAGCTACGCCTACAGTAATGGGATTCACAGAGGACAAACGTAGAGAAGCAGGCAAACAGTTTGTAGATGTCGGAATTGCAGAAGAGACAGCAGTTGCATTAGCTTCGGGAATCGCTAAGAATGGTGGAAAGCCTGTATTTGGTGTATATAGTACATTTGTGCAGAGAACGTTTGACCAGATTTCACAGGACTTATGTATTGACAGTAATCCTGCTACAATCGTTACATTTGCAGGATCAGTTTATGGAATGAATGATGTTACACACCTCGGATTACAGGATATACCAATGTTATCGAATATACCTAATCTTGTATACATTGCACCAGCTACTAAGGAAGAGTATCTTGCAGTTCTAGACTGGAGTATTGACCAGGATAAATATCCTGTAGCTATTAAGTTACCTGGTGGACCTATGATTTCAGATGGTAAGAAAATTACTAAAGATTTCAGTGAATTAAACAAATATGAAGTAACAGAAGCTGGAAATAACGTTGCAATAATAGGTCTTGGAACATTCTATGAAATGGGTAAAAATGCAGCTAAATTAATTGAAAAAAAGACGGGTATAAAACCTACAATTATCAACCCATATTACATTACAGGAATTGATGAAGATTTATTAGAGAAATTAAAAGACAACCATTCAGTGGTAATTACATTAGAAGATGGAATCTTAGATGGTGGTTTCGGTGAGAAGATAGCACGTTTCTATGGAACATCTGATATGAAGGTTTTAAACTATGGACTTAAAAAGGAATTTCTTGACAGATATGATGTACAGGAAGTACTATTGAAGAATCATTTAACACCTGAGCAGATTGTAGAAGATGTTATGAAAATCTCTTAATTATTAAAGAATTATTATTACTAAAATAAATGCCTGATGTAAACTTTATCTGGAAAATATAAGCTTACGTCAGGCAAAATTAGTTTATGGATATTTACAAACTTTTAATATTGTTATAATAATTTGATTAATTATATTTAATATGATTAATCCATCAAAATTTTATTAATTATCATCAGTAATTTTTGATGAATTATCATTTTGTTTGATAAGAGATAAAATATCCTGATATCTCTCATTAATCGCATCATAATTCTCACGCAAATGTGGAAACAGACAGTTACTACAGTCTTTACAGCCATTTGGAAGATAGGAAAAATTCCCACCACATTTATTACCAAGAGCATAAAGAGGACAATAGCAGAACAGACAGTTAAAGTTATTAACGTCAGCACCTTTATGACATGGAAAATATTCACACTCTTTATGAGAAAAATAAGAATAATTCTTTGACATCTGAATAATCTCCGTTCTGAGTTATGATATATTATTTTGCAAGTTCTAACATTCTTGACAAAGGTTTTTCGGCTGCTTTACGCAAATCTTCATCAAGATTAATATATTCAATATTATAATTGTCCGAGTCTATATTTTCAAGGGCTTCGATAACTTTTTCTATACGCACTTTCTTCATATTAGGGCAGAATTGTCTGTGACCGACAGAATAGAATTTCTTGTCGGGATTTTTCTGCATAAGTTCAAAGAATACGCCCATTTCCGTACAGATAATAAATACATTTTCAGGAGAAGTGGTGGCATAATCAATTATTTGCGAGGTGCTTCCGATGAAATCAGCAAGCTCTAAAGTATCTTCAGTACATTCAGGGTGAGCAAGCACTAAGGCTCCTGGGTGAAGTTCTTTCGCCTTAGCGACATCTTCGTTGTGAATACTTTTGTGAACGTGGCAGAAACCATCATTAAAGATAAAGTGTTTATCTGGAACCTGTTTAGCCACGAAACGTGCAAGGTTGTTATCGGGGATAAAGAAAATATTTCTGTTAGGAAGCTTCTTAACAATTGTAACAGCATTTGAGGTAGGGTATGAAGGTAATAAAGAACGGAAGTTCGATATGAAAGTACTGATTATGGGACAGCGAATATGATATAAATAGAGTGGATATGTTGAAGGATTAGATTGATAAAACAAGTTACTGATGTTTTATGTAATCGATATAAAAATAATTGGAATGTAAATAATATAAAGTCAAATTCCACTGTGGATGATTCGTTAATGTAATTAAATTAAAATATTAATTTACATTCCAATTTGGATTACTGGATGATAATAACAGAAAATCAATACAAAGTCAAATAAATAGATAATGTTATAATATTAAAATATTATGGGTTAAAAATATTGACAATAACAAAAATGTATGATATTTTATGAATGTGATATAACGAATTAAAGATAAAAAGTAAATATTTTTATACTTAACAAAAGATGAGAGATATTGAATGGGTTAAATTCATTAATTAAAGGAAAAGTTATATCAGCAATATTATTATAAGAAGGAGGTGAGAAAAGATGAAGATTATGGCAACGATTGAAGCAGATGGTAATGAACTTAATTTAGATTACCGAAGATTAATGCTTTCATTTTTGAAGAATGCATTACAGAAGAACAATCCGGAATTATATAACAATATGTATGGTGACGGAGTTACAAAGGAGAAAAATTTTGCGGCCGATATCAGAATGGGATATGTAAAATATCTGAGTGACTGTATTCAATTAACAAATAATGAATTTGTATGGGAAATAGTTACGCCTGATTTGTTATTGGGAATAGATATTTACAATGCATTGCTTGGAGTAAGAAATATTGATTATCCGGCGTATAAAGGTAATAAGATAAGGCTAAAGAAAATTAGAATGGAAAATCATAAACATTATGATGGCAATAGTGTTTTGATTCGATTTTGTTCAGGAATCTGTGTGAGAAGGCATATAAAGGGAGAAAAGGATAAATACTTTTTCTTTGATGAAGAGGGCTTTTTTGAACAATTATTATGTAATCTTAAGATTCAGTTAAAAGAGAGTGGAATTAATGATTTGGGTGATTTTGGATTAGAAGCTGTTGAAGCAAAAAGAGTATATTCTAAGACATTCGGAATAATTATACCAAACTCTGTTGGAAGATTCAGACTTACGGGTTCAAATGAGTTAATTAATTATTTGTGTCAGGCAGGAATTGGAAGCAGAAGAAATAATGCATTTGGAATGTTTGAAATTATCGGTTGAAAGGAGGATAAAATTGTTAGATGATAATTATGTAGAATTTAAGTTAAATGGTTCTTTTCTGAAGAATGCAGGAATAATGGGATTGTTAAGAATGTTAGAATGTAATGAATCAGAAGCTATAATAGGAACAGATTATATTATAGAAGATAGAACTATTAAAGTATCAAAAGACTATATTCTTAAAAAGAATCTAGGCTATTTATACGTTAAATCATTAGTACAATACTATGGACAAAATACTAAATTTATGAATCTATATAATAAAAAAGGTATGGTAGATTCATATATGTTAAAAGATGAGATAACAGATGATGAAATGAAAATCATAGCAGATTCAATTAATGAAATGGGAGATATGCTATTGAAAAACAGTTTTGTATCCGGCTATGAAATAATTGATAAATATACCGATGCAACGACACTCAATGTTAATCGGATAAAAGAAATGAAAAAAGAGAAAGATGTATCCGAAAAATACAAGATATATTGTGAAATATATGAATTGTTAGAACAAAAAGAAGTACAGGATATATTAATAATTAAAGACTTAATGTATACGAAACTGAATATGTTTTATGACAGTATATCTTTTTTTCAGCCAAGTAATTTAAAGTCTGATATAGTAGAGTGTTATAACAAAGAATTTGTCATACCATTAAGAGATGAGATAGAAAATACAAAAGAGGGAAAGAAACGTTGCATTGAATGTAGGAGAACTACGAACAGTGTAAAAGCGATTTCTTTTATAAATCAGACAGATGATGTTAACAGAAAAAAATCGCATTACTGGAACCAAAAAGCAGATGCGCTTGCATGCCCATATTGTTCATTTCTGTATTCGTTAGTTCCATTAGGTTTTTGTTTTACCGGAGCAAATGCTGTGTTTATAAATATAAATACAGATGTAGAACGAATGAAAGAGATGATGAATAAATATCTGTTAAAAGATGATGGAGAAAGAGTATCCGAAAAAAGTAAGATATATAGGGTATTTACATCAGAAGCAGCAGATATGGTTGAGAAAGGTGTAGCCAATATCCAGGTTGTAGTTAAGATGAAAGAACATAGTGACTATGATATAAAGGTAATTAGTAAGGATATTGTCGAGGGTTTCAGAATAGCCCAGACCAATGCTATAGGAAAGAATCAAAACCGAGATACGGATAAAAAAGGTATTCTGACAATGTTAGAAAAAATAAATGTTAAAACAGATAATGGTTATATTAATGTATACGATATGGCAATGGAATGTATTCTTAACCGACGAAGCCTTTATTATATATTTGATTCAATGTATATGCTGGCATTAAAGAATGGTTCAAGAGTGAACTATTTAAAAAATGTTTTAGATTTGCAATATATTTTCAGAGGAGGAAAAAACAGAATGAGTGATTTGAAAGAAATGTCAGATAAAGCTTATAATTGTGGTATATATGCCAGAACAAGACTTACAGATACGAAAATTGCTGACAAAGACAATGCATTAAGAGGTGTTGTGTATAGACTTGAAAATAGTTTAACTATAGGTGATGTGGACCAATATTTAGATGCAATTATTAGAATATATTCAAGTAAAGGTATGCCTATTCCAGGTATATTTAAAGAAATGATGGAATCAGAGGAAAACTTTAATGCAATTGGAAGAGGGTATATATTAGGTTTAATGTATGAAAAATATGACCCTAGTGAAAAGAATGAAGAGAGAAAACAGGAGGAAAAAATTTATGAATAAGAATGGACTTACAATAACAGTTATCTTTGAGGCAGAAAGTGCAAATTATGGTGAGGGTATAGGAAATATTTCACAGTTGAAGAAGTTTACAAGGGCAGATGGCAAGATTTACTCATACATATCAAGACAGGCGGTAAGATACAATATAGTGCAGCAGATGCAGTGTGATAATACACCAATAGAGGATCAGGGAGTCGCACAGTTTGCTCCAAGTGCAACAATAGAGGATTATCCGGAAATAGATTTATTTGGATATATGAAGACTACTAAAGGTGGACAAACAGTACGTTCGGCAGCAGTAAGATTAAGTAATGCTATTGCATTGAAACCTTATACATCAGATATGGACTTCCTTACTAATATGGGAATTGCTAAAAGAGCAGGTCTTAATAATGCTATTGCACAGAGTGAAATTCATAATTCATTATATACATATACAATTACAATAGATTTAGACAGAGTAGGTATTGATGGAGAAATTGAAATAAGTAAAGAAGAGCGTGCTAAGAGAATTATTAAATTATTAGATACAGTAGAATTTCTGTATAGGGATATAAAAGGAAGAAGAGAGAATATGTCACCGATTTTTGCAATAGGTGGTGTATATGAGCGTAAGAATCCATATTTCGAAAATAGAATAGAAATGAATAAGACAAAGTTAAATGTTGATATGATTAAAGAAGTAGTTAATTCTTGTGATGATACAAAAGATAATACATATGTAGGTATGTTAAAAGGAAAATTCAGTAATATAGACGAAATAGAAGAGTTGAAGCCTTTGAGCATAGCAGAGATGTTTGATAAGTTAAAGAAAGAGGTTGAGGCATATTATGCATAAAGCGATAAGACTTAAGTTAAGTCAACAATTGCCTAATTACAGAAAAGCAACCAGTTTTCTTGTGAAAGAGAGCTATCCGTTACCACCATATTCAAGTGTAATTGGTATGATTCATATGGCATGCGGTTTTGAAGAATATCATGATATGAAAGTGTGTATTCAGGGTAAATATGTAAGTGACATAATGGACTTGGCAACATTATATAATTTCGGTATTAAATATGATGCCTCTAGACATTGGGGTAAAGTATTAAATGAAGATGGAAATTATGATGGAATCAATAGAGGTGTAAGAAATGTACATGAATTATCAGATGTTGAGCTGGTAATCCATATAATACCTAAGAAAGATGAAGATTTCGATGTTATACTAGATGGTCTTACATATCCTAAAAATTATCTGGCATTAGGTCGACACGAAGATTTGGTAAGAGTTGATGGTGCACCGGAAGTAGTTACATTAGAAGAATATGATGATTATGAAGATGACAATTATTATAATGAGTTATCACATAAAGACTACTCTATGTATGTTCCGGTAGAATGTATGGAGCAGGATAATGGTATGAAGAATTATGCTACCATATATGAACTTACTAAAAAGTATGAAATTAATAAGAAAACACATTTTAGAGAATGGACAGAAATTGTTGAGGCATATTATACTTCTGATTTTAGTAAGGTTACAGCAAACGCTTACAAAGATTGTTCAACAGGTGAAAAGTATTTAGTTTGTTTTGAGAGAGATTAGAGATTATTAATTACGAAAGACGACGAAACAACTTGTATGTTTCAAAATCATAATTAAAAAATTAGTATATTTGATATATTTAGTGCCGCCTTTAAAGACGGCACTTTTAGAAAGAAGGGATAAGAATGAAATACTATGGAAAGTCAGAAGGCGATATTACTATAGAGCAGCATACTAAAGATGTAGAAGAAAGTGCAGATATTATACTTAATAAATATGATTCATATTTTAATGATACAGAAAAAAAGCTGATAAAGTTAGCTTGCAGATATCATGATTATGGAAAATATAATGCAAATTTCACAAAACGAATGTATGATGTGAAAAATATAAAAATTGAAGAAAATGATATAAATGAAGCATTAAAAGTATATAAAGAGTTAAATTATGATAAATGCTTATATCCGCATGGATATTTAAGCTGTGCTTTTATTCCAAAAGATATATGTAAGCAGATAAGAAATGAAAACAGTGGTAATTTTAAGGCTTTAGTTAATACTATTGTATATCATCATGCGAGAAAAATTTTGCCGGTAGATGAAGAAATTGACAAAATTATAAAGGAAGATTTACAAAAACGTTTTCCGGAAGAGGTAAATTCAATATTTAAAAGGGAAATATGGTATAAAAATACATCAGTAATTAATGTTCCAACAGATGAATTATGGGTAAGATATGCTGTAATAAAGGGAATATTAAATCGTGCAGATTATTATGCGAGTGGAAAAAGAGACTTTCCATTAGAAATAGATGAGGTATTTGATAATAATAGTAGTTTTAAAAATAGAATTGACTCAAATTATCCACTAGAAATAGATGGAATATATGAAGATGAATATCTGGGACAAAGAATAAAAAGGGTATTAATACAGAAATATAATAATTTGCGAGATGTTCAAAAATATATGTATGAAAATAAAGATAACAATATTGTTGTGGTTGCATCAACAGGAAGTGGTAAAACAGAGGGAGCATTTCTATGGGCCGATGATTCTAAGGTATTCTATACATTACCTTTACAAGTTTCCATAAATGCAATATATGACAGAATTGTAGATAAAAAAGAAGGCTCATATGGTTATCCTACAGAGAAAACATCAATATTACATTCTAATGCGATGTCATATATGTTAAAAAAATATAAGGATGACAAAAGTGAAAATAATAATGGAGGGAGTGAAGAAGATAATTACGCAGAAAATGCGTTAAAAAAATATACAATGTCTAAAAATTTTGCATATCCGGTTACGATATGTACTATAGACCAGTTGTTTACATTTGTATACAAATATCTTGGGTCTGAAATTTTGTTAGCAACATTAAAATATTCAAAACTTGTTATTGATGAAATTCAGGCATATTCACCTGTGCTTATTGCAAAATTAATATACGGATTAAAATTATTGAGTTTAGCTGGAGGAAAATTTGCAATAATGACAGCAACAATGCCACCCATTATACAAGATTTTATGAGGGCAAATGGTATTGAATATAAATTTGAGAAATTTATCTTAGAAAAGAACAGACATAAAATAGCATATTATAAGAATGATTTTGATTACGAAAAAATTATAAGTTATTCAAATGAACGAAAGGTATTAGTTATATGTAATACTGTAGCCAGAGCTCAGGAAGTATACGATATTCTGGATGAAAAATGCGATAATATACATTTACTTCATGCAAGATTCATCAGAAAACATAAGCAGATGTTGGAAAATGCTATTATGAAATTCTCAAATGGAAATGAAAATGGTGTGTGGGTAACAACACAGATAGTTGAGGCGAGTCTTGATATAGATTTTGATGTATTATTTACGGAAATGTGTACGGCAGACAGTTTACTTCAAAGAATGGGAAGATGTTATCGCAAAAGAGAGTATTGTTTAGAAGAAGCCAACATTCTTATATATGAAAATAAAGACATAATAGATGAAACAAATGGTAGAAAACATATAAGGTCAGGATATGGAACAGTATATGAAAAAGAATTATATGACAGGTCTGCCACATTGATACAGAAATATAATAATTCACTTTTCACAGAGCAACAGAAATTAGATTATATAGATGAAGTATACGATACTAAAGCATTACGAAATTCGGATAGTAATATATATAATAAAATTAATGATAATATTGAAAAATGTAAATCTATATTCCAGGGAGAAATTGATGGTAAAGATGCCATTAAAATGTTTAGGGATATTGAATCGAATATGTTGATACCGAATTCTATTTATGAATCGATAGTTAATGATGGTACTATGGAAAAAATAGAGATTATGTTATCAGATGATAGTAAATTAAAAAAAGAAAAGGGTAAAAATGAATTAATGGAATACGTTGTCACCTGTTCTTATACAAAAAATGATAAATATTCAATAAATGAATATTTAGATAAGTATGATATAAATAGAACAATGTGTATATATGAATTTGAAGAAGATAATCTAAAAGGCAGAGGATTAACTACAGAGGAAGAAGAATGTATGATAATTTAATATTATCTGTTTATGGTACATTATCGTTTCGTTTATCAATACGAGAAGAATGTATGGCAATTAAATATTATCTGGAAATGGAGGATTTATGGAAAAGGTTACAGGTATGATGGTCTATTATTATAATGTATGTAAAAGAAAATTATGGTTCTTTTGCAATGAAATAAACATGGAAGAGGGAAGCGAGGATGTAAAAATAGGAAAATTACTAGATGAAAAAAGTTATGTGCGTGAAGACAAACATATAAATATTGATAATGTTATTAACATTGACTTTTTAAATGACAAACATATTCTAAATGAGGTAAAGAAAAGTAATAAAATTGAAGATGCATCAATATGGCAGGTAAAGTATTATCTGTACTATTTGAAACAAAGAGGAGTTGAGTTGACTGCCAAAATTGATTATCCATTATTGAAAAAGACTCTTGATGTTAGCTTATCAGAAGAGGATGAAAAATGTATAGAAGAAATGATTAAGGAAATAATTGATATATCTAATTTGGACGAAACACCAAAGAAACTTGAAACCGGTATTTGTAAAAAGTGTGCGTATTATGATTTATGCTATATATAATATACTTTTAAAAGAGCCAATATACTAATTATACTGAATTAGAAAACTTAAGTAATAAAATGAATAGTTTTTTGCACTAATGTGATAGGCGAGTTATCAAAAAAACAGAAGGCTAAAGAAACGAGAAGGATAGTTTCTCAATGGTGGTGAGGAATATTATTTATAAATATACTGTAGTAGAAAAGAGGTTGAACATGAGAGATAGTTTATATATTTACAATAAAGGACAGTTGCACAGAAAAGATAATTCTTTGCAGTTTATTGATTTAGGAGGTATGAAAAGAGATATACCAATTGAAAGAGTAAATGATATTTATATAATGAATGAAACAACACTTAATACAAACTTGTTGAATTTTTTATCTCAAAACAAAGTAACCATGCATTTTTTTAATTATTACGACTTTTATATAGGCAGCTACTATCCTAGAGAAAGTATGCTATCCGGGAAATTATTAGTAAATCAGGTGCAATATTATACCGATAATGAAAAGCGTCTTATAATTGCTAAAAGAATTATAAAAGGTGCTTCAGCCAATATTTATCGTAATCTACGTTATTATAATGGGAGAGGTAAAGATGTTAGCAGTTATATGCATGATATACAGGAATATAGAAAGAATATTGACAAGGCAACAAGTGTACAGGAATTAATGGGCTATGAGGGAAATATACGAAACAGGTATTATGATGCCTGGCCGATAATCATTGATCAGAATGTGGAATTTGATAAAAGAGTAATGCATCCACCTAATAATATGATGAACAGTCTTATATCATATGTTAATACATTAATTTATACCAAAACATTATCTGAAATATATATGACACAACTTAATCCGACAATAAGTTATCTGCATCAACCGGGAGAAAGAAGATTTTCGTTATGCTTGGATTTATCAGAAATTTTCAAGCCTATAATAGGTGACAGGCTAATATTTTCATTATTAAATAGAAACCAGATAACAGAAAAAAGTTTCTCGGATGGACTTAATAATCTGCATCTCACACAAAAAGCATCAAAAGTAATTGTTTCGGAATTAGAGAGTAAACTAAAAACAACAATAAAACATAAAGATTTGGGAAGAAGTGTTACATATCAATATTTAATCAGACTAGAGGCGTATAAATTGATTAAACATTTACTTGATGAAAAAGAATATGAACCATTTGAAATCTGGTGGTAGAAAGGAAAAAAATGTATCTAATATTAGTATATGATATTGTTATGGACAATGAAGGTAAGAAGATTTTACCTAAAGTGTATAAATGTTGTAAAAAATATTTAACACACATTCAAAATTCTGTTTTTGAGGGCGAGTTGCAAATATCTCAAATTCTAGGATTACAGTCAGAACTACAAGGTTTCATAAGAAAGGATAAGGATTCTGTTATAATATTCAAGTCAAGAAGTGAAAGATGGTTACAAAAAGAGTTTTGGGGTAAAGAAGATGATAAAATGTCATTTATAATATAAATTTAATTAACAATTATGTAGTGTCTGGGGAAAAATTGTCGACCTAAAATAATGACAAAAACTGGTCAGATTGACAAAGGTTGTATTTTAAAGAAATTCATTAAAAAGATGACATTATAGTTATGAAAAAAATGAATTATCTAGATGAAAATGTTGTGGGTTGACAAAAGTGGTAGCTTTTATTAGACTATTATTGTATTGCAATAGCAACGGATTTGAATAGGACCATAGTGGAATGTAAATATTATGGTAAAGCTAAATGGGGTTGCATACAGCGTATTTGAATAGGACCATAGTGGAATGTAAATATAGAAAGCGAGGAATGAAGTTGACGAAAAGACATTTATTTGAATAGGACCATAGTGGAATGTAAATGATAATGATACTACATTAGATAAAAATCATAATGAATTTGAATAGGACCATAGTGGAATGTAAATTATTGAACGCACTAGCAAGTACATTTACATCAAACTATTTGAATAGGACCATAGTGGAATGTAAATGAAGCAAAAAAGAAGAGAGAGAGGGAAAGAATAAAATTTGAATAGGACCATAGTGGAATGTAAATTTATATTCCATAGACAATTTTCTATGCTTAGTTTTATTTGAATAGGACCATAGTGGAATGTAAATCGACTCCTCCTGTCGAGGCATCTCCAGCATAGTCAATTTGAATAGGACCATAGTGGAATGTAAATTACAACCTGTTTTTCTGTTCCTTTTAAGTCTTTCATAATTTGAATAGGACCATAGTGGAATGTAAATTGAGAACGAAAAAGGAAGATTTTTATTGACAAAGATTTGAATAGGACCATAGTGGAATGTAAATAGCGTAACGTTTGTATTACACTGATTAATGCAGTCGATTTGAATAGGACCATAGTGGAATGTAAATGCTTTTAATTCTTCTCAAAATGTGCATGTAGTTTTCAATTTGAATAGGACCATAGTGGAATGTAAATATCTGACAGATGCTCCTCTGTCTTGTCCTGCTGCCATTTGAATAGGACCATAGTGGAATGTAAATTCTGAAAAGATTTAACATTAGAAGTAGTAACAGTTTATTTGAATAGGACCATAGTGGAATGTAAATTTTACTGTGATTGCATTCCGTGACCAATATTCATATTTGAATAGGACCATAGTGGAATGTAAATAATGAATAATATTTTCATCTAATTTATAGTAATCAATTTGAATAGGACCATAGTGGAATGTAAATTGCTTTCATCCTTCTTATGTCCTAACAGATATTCCTGATTTGAATAGGACCATAGTGGAATGTAAATCTCAAAGGAACACAGCTTAGAAGCTGTACGGCGACCGATTTGAATAGGACCATAGTGGAATGTAAATAGAAATGCACCGAACTATGACTGTTCAAGTTTAGTATTTGAATAGGACCATAGTGGAATGTAAATACCACCACGATATGAACGTCTGATATATTCGCCTGATTTGAATAGGACCATAGTGGAATGTAAATTACAGCTTTTCTATCTGTTCGGTGCTGGCAATGTGATTTGAATAGGACCATAGTGGAATGTAAATATCTTTCACAACACTCTTGACATACATGTGCTATTTTATTTGAATAGGACCATAGTGGAATGTAAATAATGGTAAGTCATTGTTTTCTTGAAGTTCTTTAATATTTGAATAGGACCATAGTGGAATGTAAATAGATTATGGCAAGGCTAAATGGGGGTGTGTACAACGCATTTGAATAGGACCATAGTGGAATGTAAATTTTGCAACATTATCTTTAAAATTATTAACAGTAGCAATTTGAATAGGACCATAGTGGAATGTAAATTATGGCTCTTTATATTCTACGACATCTGATATATCATTTGAATAGGACCATAGTGGAATGTAAATATATAAACAATTTATTATATGATTAAAGACACATTTTTATTTGAATAGGACCATAGTGGAATGTAAATGCCGGAGAAAAGGGAGAAAGTGTAACAAGTGAAATTAATTTGAATAGGACCATAGTGGAATGTAAATGCTTTTACATTATCTTTGAAATTCTCAACAACTGCGATTTGAATAGGACCATAGTGGAATGTAAATATGGAAATATCTTAACAGATGAAGAAATAATGCAATATTTGAATAGGACCATAGTGGAATGTAAATTATTTAAAAAAATAAAAATTGTAGTCGTGGCAGCATTTGAATAGGACCATAGTGGAATGTAAATTTAATATCTACTTCCATATCAAGTAAATCTTCACCATTTGAATAGGACCAGAATGTAAATAGTAAATGCTTCATAGCCGGTATCTAGATTTATACTACTGCTATATGAGAAAATATCAATATTAAATTTGTGCGAATTGTACAATTCGTCCAACACAAGGAGGTACTCGATATGAACTCATTAACATCAGAAAAACAATACCAGCTTGCTAAATGGGCAGATATTATTAAATCATGTAAGTCCAGTGGAATGATGGTATCCGAATGGCTGTACTTGCTATGAAACATTTAACTTTTTTCTGCAAAGTTTTAAATATGATCACTATACAAAAATTAAATTTTAACTATTTAAAAAGTAAACCATCTCTGATTTACTTTTAATAAATTATAAATATTTATTACTA
>OKWR01000346.1_pt1 | contig 54435 bp, 49 predicted proteins | sample 1607101 | NCBI WGS metagenome assembly OKWR01 (sample SAMN04414076, study PRJEB24778) | human gut metagenome | material: faecal | host: Homo sapiens
AAGCCTGCTCCTTGCCGCTCATGTGAGCAAGGCAAAGATAAATTCTCTTGTCCATAAAAGTATGTGATTATAAAACTATAAATCGAAAAGTAAGAGTATAAAAAGAAAGGTTAGCGTCCAATTTTAACGTGTCCCATAAGGAAAGCTGCATTTAAGCGGTTTCTTATAAAATTTGTCAAAATTGGGATTGTCTTTTAATGTTTATTATCAGTTATTCCGATGACCATCAGCAATAAATACTCTTTTTGGTTACATCCGGAGCACCCTACACCTGAACGTGAACAACCTTGTGTGGGATATCCTTGTACCATTTCTCAAACAAGTTATAAGGCGGCTTGTTTTTAAAGCAGAAATTCTGTAGTGATTTGCTTGCCGGAGCACCTCTGCTTTGTAGCGAATAAAGAATTTTTCAAAATCTGAGTCATCGTACATTTTTCTAAGTTTTTGATTACAACTGCAAAATTCTTCATTCTTTTTTAGAATCATATATGTCTTTTGGGGACGCTTACACAATAGCCATACAATGAATTCTTACGATACAAAGTAAATTCTATAATATATTTAACATTAATCCCCTTTGAGATATTTTATCATATATTCCCTATCAAAATCCTTCAAATTACGCCCCTCAGCTCTTGCATCAACATTAAACTTTGTATTATACAAATTTATGATATTGCTTATGATAGAACAATCGATGTCAAGCATTTTTGCTAGAGACTCAAAAACGACAAGACCAGTAGGAATATCCTCTGTCACATATCGAAATTGGGGAACAGAGTTCTTTTGATAGGTTGGAGTTCGTCCGATTGCCTTGCTCAATGATTCTCCATCTTTTCGTTCCACACCATATGTGATATCCAACCAATGTTGAGCCGAAATCACACAATTATCAAGATATTCAGTAAATTCTTTTCGAATTCTACGAAGAATCTCAATGTCATCAGCACTCTCTTCCTCCAATGCCCTAAGTCCATTTGTTAGTTTTCGCCAAATATCTTCACGTGGATTATTCTTTAAGCCGAAAGTTCGTATTCCTAACGCATTTGCAATTTGCAACCTGATTTGGTCAATCTGTTCCAGAACGACTCCGACACCTGGGCGAGACGCAATTCCATCCATATAGAAAGAAAAGACTTCCCCAGACTTTTTCCTACGCTCAATTTCATCAATATTAAGAATATAAGTTGCACAATGAAAAACAGCACCAATATTGTTTAACGATGACAATGCTGGAATAGTAGAGAGTGCCGCCTGTGGGAATAACTCTCGAACCATTTCCACATGTTTCCGGTTTATGTCTCCTTCCAAAGTCGCAATGTAAGTTCTTTTCCTTCGTTTTATAAGAGACACCACCGGTTTAGGAGCCTTACATGAATAAGGGCATGTAGAGAAACATATTATCGGATATCGTTCACCTAGTTCATTCCATATATATGGTGATGCCACAGAACGTGAAGGTGCAAGGACAAGAGGAATTCTTCGTTTCCATAATCCCACTTTATTCATTTCTCTGACAGCACTGATATGTGCAGTGGATGGTAATGGAATAATTATGATAGTTGAATTGGAAACCATGTATTCCAAATCCGCCGTGACACTACTTTTCCCAAGATTAATAAAACGGGAGGTCTCATGATTTGAGTTTTCAGGACGTTCCATATATAAGCCACCAAGCTTATGAATCGCATCTAGAACTTCATTACCATGCTCTGTAGGACGAGTATAGCCTATGATATGATATCCTTTATTAAGATAATCGGCCAAAAAGGCCCGTCCACTCTGTGAACTAATACCATAAATACCTATAGTCATTGTATTATAGTGATTTAAATCCGCTCCAATTGGCCCAGAATTCTTCAAAGCCTTGTTTGGATTTATATGGATTGTAGTTTAGAAACTTTCCTTGATTAAGACTATCGATTTTCTTCATATCTTCATCTGACAGTTCAAAATCCGTAATACTTATGTTTTCTAGCATATGAGCATAGTCCCAAGTTTTTGGAATCAAAATGATATTTTGCTGGTATATCCACCGAAGGACAACCTGAACAACAGATTTCCCATATTTCTTTGCGAGAGATAAGAGAAGTTCATTTTCAAGTATTTCTTTTCTTGGTTCAACATTCCTATAATGGCTGAAGGTTGACATTGCTTCGACTGTTATACCATTATTTTGGCAATATTGAATTAGAGCCTTTTGGGAATTAAGCGGGCTGATTTCAAATTGATTTACAGCGGGTACTATGTCTGAGAAAGATTTTATTGCCTCAATGTGAGGTGGCAGAAAAGAACAAACGCCTATAGCTTTAAATCTTCCTTCAACATAGAACGATGACATTACTTCCCAAATCGTTTTATACATCGGATAAGGAAAGTGCATTAAATACAAATCAATATAATCGGTATCGAGGTCTTCCAAAGATTGCTCAAAGACAGACTTGATCGACCGGAACTTGAAACTATAAAGCTTATTATGGAAATATAATGACTTATAGCTCCCTGTAATATTGAATTTAGATGTTATAAAAACATCTTCTCTTCTAATCCCGTTTTCTTTGAGCGCCTTTGCTATTTCTTTCTCATTTCCATAGCGCCAAGCTGTGTCAAACTGCCTATAACCCATTTCATAAGCTTTTCCAATAGTTTCCGAAAGCTTATCTTTGGGAATAAGATAGGTACCAAAACCTTGCTGTGGAATTTCAACACCATTATTCAACTTTATTCTTTTCATATGGTTAACTGTTAATTAGTTCTCTAAATTTTTTCTTGGCACCAGATTGGGTAGCTGTTTGCTGACAGATATATTGCCCCCAATTCCCCTCAATCATAACCCATCCATTTTTGGTCAGAGCAAAATCATAAGCAATATATTTGTGTTGCGGCATCTGTCTATGAGCCGTTTCGGTTAGTCTTAATAGCTCATTCCATCTGGGCACCTGCCACCCTATATAATCAATATTAGTATCTGGATGCCTTTCATATCGATTAAAAGCTTCATCCGCACCATCAGTAATAATTCTGCCGGTAGCCTCGTCTATTACAGCGAATATGCCACCAGCTCCGGCATTGTCCACCATGGCTCCAGCACGTCCTGTTCTTATAAAAGGCCGAAAAAATAACACTTTGTCCTCCGATCAAAAAAGAAGGCATTCGTATAGTATTTACGCTTGTTTTATTCCAAACTGCCATGAGAGAATCTTGAACGACAAGCCCTTCTGCAATCCATTGCGTTCCTTCGTTGAGATGCAATTTTTTATATTTGCATATTAGCGATTCTTCGTCACCATAATTCACAGAATGAGCATTGTATCCAAAAGAACCCGCATTAATTTTCAAAAAGATTTTTCCTTGATTCTTAACAAACTCCCTGAATATTTCATAGGATGTATCTTTGGTAATTTTTAGACATGCTCTATGAAAAAAGACTTGATTTAATAAATAGAAATTATATTTATCTATCAGCTCATTTTTGAACAAATCAATACCTATGACTTTTTTCTGAAGTTGAGTTCTATAGGCATCTGTGAGAAATTCATCCCTCTCACCATCCGATTTTTTATAAAAATCAAACAAAAAGAATTCCGTGGGAGATGCTCCAAACATTATAAATGAATGAATGATATTTTTCTTGAGATGCTCTGTTAATTCCACATTATTCTGATGACACACCTTTACTATAGATTCAAGATATTCACGACATCTTTTATTGGATGACTTGAAAACGATAATAGTTCCAATCCCTGTGAATAATTTTCTTAACCATAGAGGAGAATCCCAAAATTTCACTAATGTATTTACCCAAAATTGCCTCATTTTTCAAAGTGTATGTTAGCTAGTCGTTCTTTTTCGGTTACGATTCGAGGATTGACATAGTCATCCACAACATTTATCATTCCATATTGCATAGCCTTTGTACTAAAATTCCCTTTATAACGATCATTCATAACTCCAGGAGCACTTATCATCTTTTGCTCAATAGCGGTTGCCAAGACATCAGCATTACCAAGATACTTCGCCATATACTCCACCCTGCAAGGCTTAAAGTCTGGATGTATTTTAGCTATTTCAGTAATAAGCTCAGTACATTCTTCTACGAGGAATTGCTTGCGCTCCGTTACTATAGGGTCCTCAGTATATTTCAATATTTCTTCTTTGTTATCCCTAAAAATCCGCACAGCTCGCCTAATTAATCGGGAACTATCGATTATATCTGCCGGACGAGCGGCATAATTTGCCTCACAATAGCTCACAATATGTATGATATGTGGATCCAGACACATTTGAAGGAAGGTTGACCGAGCCAGTTGCCACTTTGCAAGCTCCATGTCTGAAGATAAAGATTCAATTCCAGTTCTAGTTTCCCGAAAAATTCCAGCCGGGTTAGGGCGCCCAAGTGTAATACGATTTGCCATTTCCATACCAGCAGACATTTTGGCAAGATCAGCATAATCGCCTGTTTCCTTTGGCTTATTGAATTGCATCTGGAATACCATATTTTGAACACCACACATTGACATTACAGCACTTATAAGAGCGTAACTCGCAACAATCACAGTGTCATGCGCCCATCTGCTACTCCACTGATTAGGATCATTCATTTCTACGGGAATTCCTGCCTGTGCTAATTCTCGAACACATGCAAAATGCTCCTTAAGACTTTCTCTAACCATGGCCGATCCACGGCCATCAAGTTCATTGAACCAAAAGAGGGGAACTGCCTGATGTACCCCCCTCAGCATTCCAGCATCAAGACATTGATGGACAAACTTCACTAGATCCGTAACATGGCAGTATGGCTTCACGCCCGGAAAATTACCTGTTCGGGATGCCTGATATAATGCTACTAAATCATTAAAATCTTTATATGGAACACCTCCATCATTTTTCAACTCCTCAAACTTTTTAGGATGACCGAAATAACGTTGACTTAAATCAGAAGAGCCTAAGGATATTTCATCTAAGACACGAGCTGATGCCAACTCCCTAATCCCTTCTACGGTAGGTCTGATATCTGGGGCCGGGATGCCAAAGTGACTTCGGAGAACAGGAAATTGAGCCTCTCGTATTCTTGTCACATAGTCCATGCAGGCTTTAGGTGATGGGACATTTAAAGGGGGTTCATTTTTATAGTCATCATTTCGGATTGCCTCATCAGCTAGCTGGTCAAAGATTTCAATTCCTTTCGGGACAAGCTCCTCATAAACTCGGTTTATTATACTCTCTCTGCCCAATTTAATTTCAAAGAAATCAACAGTTTCCGTGATACGTTCCAAAACGTTTGGAGAATTCTTACAAAGTATCACCTTTAGTGGTAATTCTAAGATTTTACTTTCTAAAATCTGTATAGTCTTTGGAAGTCCGGCGAACAGAATCTTGATATCATCTTCCGGTTTAACGAGACCTGTTAAGTAAAAATAATTAACCATCCTAAACAGTTCGTCTACTGCAACATTTTCATTTTGGCGATAGCTTAGCCCAATATACTTGGGATTATGCTTATTGATCGCATCATAAAATGCTGAGTAATCAAGCGAAGGTGGAAGAATTACACTTTCTATTCCCCCTAAAGCTGCAATCTTTGAGGCGTTATGCATGCCCTCAGTATGGGGGTCATTTGCAAGTGAAGTTGCTACAAAAAAACGGTTTCTCATACTTAGAACAATTAATCTTCAAAATCCCAGATTTCTCTCTTCATTACATCGTTTCCTTTTTTATCGAAAACTTTCAAAGTATTTACTGCGATTTTTATCTTGCTTTTAAGTTCCTCCATCGTAGGAGCTTTAACAAGAAACGAACCGACTCTATCGCGACTTGCCAGATATTCTCCTATGGGAGTTCCTGCCATCTTGTAAGGAATAAATTCTTCGATAATTCCCTCCGAAATTAACTTATCAGTATTTTCAACATGCGAAAACGTACATGGATACGCATAGACATGATTGCGAGAAAAGAAATTGTTATCTGGATTAGTTTTCACCTCAGGAATCTGTCCAAACATGGCATCAATATTTGCACTAAGAATATCGAATCCGGTTTTCAAAGTTACAGTCCTATGTTTGGATGCTCCTCCTATTCTAGGTGCAAATTCAATGACATTTACGTCATCCCCATTTACAAGAGTTTGAATAAGAACAGGAGTATTATCAAGTTTAAATACTCTAGTAATATCATCGGCTATTTTCTGAAGATTCTCCTTTGCTTTTTCAGAGATATCTGCCGGAATGTAAGTCTGATAAATTAGTAAAACACTGTCTCCTATTTTCTTCTTTCTGACTTCTCCCATCATCAGGATTTCTGCATGACCATTCAGTGCATAGCAATCGATTCCAACTTCCTTACCTTCTTTAAATTCCTCGACTATAGCGCTGTGAGAAAAACTATACTTCTGAGCTTGTCTGAAGAAGTTTTTGAATTGGTCTTGATTGTTTGCCTTTCTCACGCCGAGAGATCCATTGCAGTCAGCGGGTTTCACCATCAAAGGATACTGGAGATCACTAATATCCTCATTAGCATCAGACACTGTGCGATACTTTGATGTAGGAATACCATTCTCAACCATGATTTTCTTCATGTGTAATTTGTTGGTCATTGAAAGTGCTTCTTCTTTTGTCAGATAGCATGGCATTCCTAATTCTTCTGAGATTGTTGCCATAGTAATAAGAGGCTGGTCACCACATGCCGTCATTATACAATCAACTTTCTCTTCAACGGCCGCCCTCTTCACTGCTTCAAAGTCCATAGTGCTTATAAGTAGATGCTTGTCCGCATGAGCAACCGCTAAGACCTTCGGAGCCATATCGACAAGAATTATGTAGCACCCGGGAAACTTTATGCGGAGGAGATCCATCAAGTCAGCTTGGTCGCTTCCGCCAGCCAATACAAGTATTCGTTTCATAATAACTAGTTTTAGTTTGTACCATCAAATCCAATAGAACCAACCTTATCGTTTCCTGAATTGATTCCTTTTTTCAGTAGTACATTTTTTATTGTTTTTGCCACAATCTTTAAATCAAGAAAAAAAGTGCAATTATCTACATACCACGTGTCCATTTTAAATTTCTCAGTCCATGAGATATTATTCCTGCCATTCACCTGAGCCCAACCAGTAATGCCTGGACGAACTTCATGTCTGCGTGCTTGCTCTGGAGTATAGAGACTTAAATATCTGGGTAGTAGTGGACGTGGTCCTATGAGCGACATATCTCCTTTAAATACGTTCCATAATTGAGGTAATTCATCCAAAGACGTTTTACGGATCATATTTCCTATTTTTGTTATCCTTTTCTCATTAGGCAGTAATTTTCCATCTTCATCACGTTCATCTGTCATTGATTTGAATTTAACTACCTTGAAAATTTTTCCATCCTTACCGGGTCTTTCCTGAAAAAAAAAGGCGCCTCCTCCTTTATTGGCAAAATGCAGTAAAACTGCAACTACAACCATAGGTACCGATAATATAAACATGGCCGTTCCCGACGAAACAATATCAATGAGGCGTTTCACAAAAGTTCTATATATATTCATTTACTATTGAGTATTTCTTTGTAATAGTCTTTTAGGCACTGACGAACAAAACTTTGCTCATAACGCTCAGCGATTAATGGCCGCGCATTAGCCCCAAGGATCTTTATTTCATTTTCAGATTTCACAAACGCTTTCATTTTCGCATATAAAGCATCTACGTTTTTTGATGGTATTATAACCCCATTTTTACCTTCTATTATGATTTCACGAGATCCATTAATATCTGTTACAATAGAAGGAAGCCCCATTGCACCGGCTTCAATCACAACATTGGGAAATCCTTCTCGATAACTAGGGAATACAAATGCATCTGAAGCCAATAGCCAGGGACGTACATCCTTTTGAGCCCCAACTGCTTCAATTGCTTGATTCTTCTCTATTTCAACCAGGGTTTCAGATTTTAATGGATCTAAATTTGGTTCTTTACGCCCGACAAGCAATAATCTCGAATGTGGATATTCATTATTCAGGCGTTTAAAAGCTTGTATAAGTTCATTAATACCTTTATCTTTTACAAGCCGACCAATAAAGATAAAAGTAAAAATTCCATCTTTACGTATCTTTCCTGCCTCATTGATAACCTCTGGCAGTTTCGGATTGAATCGTTCAAGATTTATCCCTCTAATATTACCATACCCAAGAACCTTTAACGGTTTCTTTGTAATCTTAAATTTCAATAAATCATTTTTTACCCCCTCACCTTCAGGTATAATATGCGTTGCACAAGCGCATGTAATTTTATCCGTAAGGATAAGCATCTTCTGTTTTAGACCATTTGCCGTCGGAAAAACAAGCCCAGTAAAAGTATGTAGCCTAATCGGAACATTACATATCCAAGCTCCCATCATCGACAATAATCCCGCCTTTGGAGTTATCGAATGAACCATAACTGGCTCTTCCTTATGGAATACCTTGATCAAATTAATGAGACTAATTAAATCCTTGAATGGAGAAATATGACGTTCCATTGAGACCGCATAAACATTCACACTCTCACGCTTCTTAATTTCATATAATGCTTCACCAGGAGAACTTACAACAACAACCTCATAACCCTCCTGTTCTTGCAAGTCCTTCAGAAGATTCCTACAAAAATTATTAAGTGAGCCTGGGACTGTGGATGTTCGAATTATTTTAATACTCATTTTTTTTACACAACAAGTCTTTATAAACATCAAAGTAACTTTCTGCCATTTTATCTATACTATATTGAGTTGCGCGAACTTGACATTTTTTTACTGTATTCGAATAAAGAATATGGTCGTTAATCAATAGCCGAAGTTTATTAGCAAGATCCTGGGCATTACCTTGGTCAAACAGAATTCCGGCATCGCGAACTACTTCTGCTACACCTGGAATATTCGAAGCTACAACGGGCTTTCCTGCAGCCATACCTTCTACAGCAGCCAAGCCAAATCCTTCCCAATGCGATGAAATAACACATATGTCGGCACTTTTAAGTAAAGATGCAACATCGCTCCTCTTTCCCAAGAAATGTACTCTTTCAGAAAGATTCTGTTCATTCACTAACTGTTGGCATTTATTACATTCCGGTCCATCTCCAACAAGGAATAAGTGATAATTTGCAGGAAGGAACTTAAGGGAGTTAATCGCGGTTGGTTGATCCTTTTGATAACGGAATCCAGCAACCATAAAAATTCGTACAAATCCACCAAATGCCTCATTAATCATTGAATCTGGCTCTGCATCTCGATATACATCGATAGGAATTCCATTAAATATTGTCTGTACCTCAGGCCTCAAGTTTGGTAGATAATTCAGAAGATGTTCTTGTGTTTTATCAGATATACAAATAATTTTTTCATATCTGTTATACATCCAACGATCAATAGGGGTATACCACTTCCAACTGCGTCTACGATTGGAAGTGTTATGCTCTGTTGTGACAAGTACAACAGAGCATAACAGGCTGCTAATAGCAGCAAAAAGCTGAGGGGCGGTGTTATGAGTATGAATTATGTCATAATTCTTAAAAAAAGAGACTAATCTTGGTATATTCTTGACTGAATAAGGCCTTGTTCCTTTCCCGAAATCGAAGACCTTTACAGATGCTTCTTCTAAAGACTTGCGAAAAGGGGTTATTGTACCATCAAAAGTAAGTAAATCACAATCTATTCCCATCGCCATAAATCTTGGGATAAGATCTACCATCAGCTTCTCTGCTCCTCCCATACTCAAAGAGGTAATGACATGCAATATTTTCAAGGCTGTTTAATTTTATTCTAAATATTTATTAAGTATGATTTTACTGAAAAACAATTGAGCCATGATAAGTAGCGTTTCCACGAAATACACATAGTCAATAGTAGGTCCTCTGAAATTTTCAAACCACGCAAAACTTCTCTCCACAATTCATTGCTTTGTAAAAGCTAAAATTTAGTAGAATATCCACCTATATTCAACAGAAGTTTTATTATACGAACACCTATTAATATTTAAGATAATAATATACATAGAAAAATATCTCATTAAAATTTAAAGAGCTTCTTCATAGACTATTACTATTACAGGATTTTAAGCTCTGCCACACAGAATCTTCTAAGTATTATTTTGCTTATAAGTGTAAACCTTGAATTTCGTATGCAAAAATTATTTCTAAGGATAATTATAATTCGCTGAATAATAGTCTTCTTAGGCATTGATATGAAATCAGTTATTGATTTACGAGTGTTTTTGTCAAAATAGTCCCAATAAATATTTGAAAACAGCTTAATAGTCTTAAAATGTTCTGTGTCTATAACGTAATCCTTTCTTCCGTTGATAATATTTTTAAAAATATTATTAGTGCGTGAAGTTATAGTTACAGCTCCCTGATGTTTTCTATATTTCATCAGAACATCAGCGCAATATAAGGCTTTGCCACAAGTTACCCCCAACAAAAGCAACAGATGGTCGTGCATCGATACATGACCACTCCATTTTTTCATCAATCTCACCATTGAAAAATTAAACATAGAAGAGGCACCTTGTATGCCACAATTATTAAATAACGTATTGTTGAGATTAGTAGGTTTATTCCATATTTTATATAAATCTCTAGCCCCATCCCAGGCCATCGCAGATGAGTATATAACAACAGGTAAAGTATCGTCTTCCTTCGTTATTGACGACCGCATAATTTCAATTTTTCTACTATCCCATACATCATCTTGGTCCGCAAACATAATATAATTAGCTTCTGCAAAACCTATTAAATGCATAAAGTTATCACCAGCATTACCGAATTTTATACCATCTTCAATTATACATATTCTTTCATCATTCTCAGAAAGACATCGCAATATTTTAAGCGTGTTATCGGTACTGCCATCATCATGTATTAATAAATGCCAATTTGTATAAGTTTGATTTATTATTGAGCAAATTTGATCTCTAATAAATCTTTCGCCATTATAAGTGGCCATCAAAATTTCTACCATGAGCTATTTTAACTTTATAAGGAAGGTATGCATAAAAAAGATATTGTATATAGAGAGAAGCATTTATCATTAATATTTCACCAAATAATTGAAATAATATTGTTGCACCCAATATGCTATACATTACTTTAGCGGGAATACTATATCTACTTTTTTTATAAAAATAGCCTGCAATTAATCCTAAAAATAATCCGAAGATAGCCACCCCAAAATAACCAAAATCATGAAAAAAAGGATATAGAACAGTATAGGTATTTGTAACTCGATTATGTCCAACCGCAGTATATTGCATTATAGTATCAACTGGTGCAGCCGTTAGTCCAAACCTATGCCCTATAGCATATATTAATCTGAATACATAAGCACCGAAAGGAGAATCATTAGAAAATTCGACATGCTCAAATGCGACTGCATTAGCATAAAAATAACTTTCAAAAAAAGAAATACCAACCTCCGATTCCTGACTTCTAATTGTTTGCATGCCAATAAACAATCCGAAAATCAGAAACAAACTTAATGCAAGCAATTTAAAGGAAATCTCTTTCCGTAAAAGCAATACAATGATAGCAGAAACCATCGTTGTAAAGATAATAGATTTCGCCATTGATATAAAGGCTAGTAAAATATTGAGAAAAAACAACACTATAACTATCTTCTTCCTTTTCAAACCATTCGTAGCTAATTCTATTAGGAATAAGATAAGAATTAAGGAGGTTAAATACACAAATACTCCTTTATCCGGCCCTTGAATTGATTCGTCCAAGCCAGTACTCATCATTCTCAGATAAAGAAATGGATTTGAACTATCCCATGCCTGCCTAATTGAAAGATATGAACTAATTATTGCAAATATGGGAGTTATTATATAATAGCTTTTTGTAATATATGGATCAGGGATATTACTACAATGAGATTTATTTGTAAACTGTATTCCAAACAATGTTCCTAAATAAAACATGCTAACCCATAACACTATAGAAATGTAGAACCTGTATCCAAGAGGCATGAAGTTGTGACCGAAGATTGAAAACATTATTAGAAACAAGCCCCATATCCCACTAACTAAGACATACGGAGACTCTATTCTTCGCGTCGCAATCAATGAAGAAACAACGAGTATAATAAAGAAAAATCCTATTAACAATTCCATTACTAATAGAATTTTTGGGCATTCATGAGTTCCATAATCCCTTGGCTCGATTTTTTATTACTTTATTAAATTGGATTATATTCAATAGTAATCCACTTATATTTGACATACACATAGCTATTACAATTCCGGTTACACCAAATTCCTTACCCAGTAAACAGCATAGAGGAATAAATAATAGTGCAACAGCTACTGTATTAAGGGTTTGGATTTTCAGTTTGCAAAGTCCATTAAGAAAATTGGAGTACGATAAACTCCAAATAATGATGCATATATATAACCCCATAAGGGCGGAGAGCATAAATGGTATTTGTACTTTTGTACCTATCCAAAATCTATATACACATTCAGATATTAATATCATTATCAAAATGCCAATTGTGACTATTATTAATACTCTGCGTATCCCTTTCATTGTCCGCTTTATCCACTCAATGTCACCTTTGGTATAGGCATCTGTTGTAGCTGACCACATTGGAGCAAGGATTAGGTTTATTACCATTGGAACAAGGCTAAAATATCGGTAAGCGATATTATATGGTGTTACATTCTCCGGCCCGAACATATGGGAGATCAGAAGATTAGAAAATGCGAATAATAATATCGCAGACAACTGAAGCAAAAAAAACTGCAGTCCAATATTAAGAAGTTCCTTAAGATATTTTCTTTCAAAAAATCTAATACTAGGAGATAGATAAGGATATACATTATTAAATGTAATCGGATAAGCAATTAAATAAACCAAAAGTGGAGATGCAGAATACACGAAGGCAACCCAGAATAAACTTCCAGAGGTAGTCTTAGTAAGTATAAAAATAATTATTAGCGACACAAGATGCCCTATAACAACTATAAGATTATTTACAGCTGGAAGTTGCAAGGCTAAATAAATATTCCCAATAAACTTAAAGATAAAATTAAGGCAAAAAATAACAAATGCCATATACACGATTCCTTCAAGGTGGGGAACCATGTCAGGTGAAGTACTTAAAATACTATACCAGTTTATTAAAGGTTCTATTAAGCTTCCAATTAAAATTAATAGTCCCATCAGAATCACAAGCATGAAAAAAGTTGTACTGACATAAATTCGACCTAAGTGATGATTATGAGTTGCTTCTGCTATAGTTAATTTATTCCTTAATCCATTTCCAAGCCCTATATCGAAAGAATTAATCCACATAAGAATAGAGTTTAACGTCAGCCAAATACCATATTCATATGGATTTAAATATCCTAAGGTTACCGGAACTAGCAATAGATAAACTAAAGCATCTATACCTTTCAGTCCCACTGAGACAATGATATTCTTTTTTGCCTTAACTGTTCGAGAATCACCTTCAAAAAACTTTTTTATATTCATCTATCGAAGTTGTATTTTTACATCAATATTGCTCAACGCTATAATCAAACATCAAATTCGCATTTTTCAATATAGGATGCTTTTTATCTTTCTCACTCAACACTACTTTATCCATTGGTATCCTCCAATCAATTCCCAAATCCGGATCATCCCACGCCAAAGCACTTTCACTTTCCGGAGCGTAAAAATTATCACACTTATATTGAAATATCACCTCATCACTCAACACACTGAAACCATGTGCAAAACCTCTCGGTATAAAGAATTGGCGATGATTTTCTTCAGTAAGCTCCACTGCAACATGCTGTCCGAAAGTTGGAGATCCTTTTCTTATATCCACAACAACATCAAGAACAGCCCCCTTTATTATACGCACCAACTTGCTCTGAGCAAAAGGAGGGTTCTGAAAGTGCAAACCACGAATGACGCCATAAGACGATTTGGATTCATTATCCTGCACGAATGTTGTCTTACAGACTTTTTCTTCAAATTCTCTCTGATTGAACGATTCAAAAAAATACCCGCGTTCATCTTTAAAAAGGTGAGGTTCAATGATTACGACTCCTTCGATGGCAGTTTTTATAATTTCCATATTGATTCAAAAAATGATATTCATAGCCCCTTAATTTCCAATACACCGCTTACAACTTCACATCATACCTATTCTCCGCATACACCAGACCATTATAGCAATTTAGCAAACATCATCCAGGCTTTGGATTGTTAGACACGGAGCATTGAGGAATTGTTTTTGATGAAGTTCACAAAAAGAAATAGTTGTTTGTATTCGCTTTCACACATGCTCTGCACGAAGTTTTCCTTACTATCTTCGTCACAAGCGGCATAATTGAAACCCATTATTTGGAACACCCCAACTGTTAGAAACGTCCACAACTTCTTTTCTAAGGTACAATCTGTTAACATGTAGATTAATCTTTCACTTCTTCCCAAGGATAGGGATTATCAATCGCGTTCTGAAACTCTTCAATAGCTTCTTGCTGTTCAACAGTAAGGGATGTGGAATCCCAGGAAGCAATGATAATACGGCCTTCATCCGCCAAAGGCTCATCAAACACCTCGCCATAGCAGGCAGTGAGCAGACGAAGTTTCAGTAACGAAGTAGGAAGAGCATCGAGAATATCCCAACAACGATCCAAGACCTCCTGGATATGCTTTTGTTTTTCACCGTGATCAATAAATGAGGCACTATAGCCCATCAGAAGAGCAAGACAAACATTAGCCTGTTCTTCAACAGTGGAACCTTTGACACCGGAATTATACAAAGCCGTAGTCAGGCGATAAACTTCACCGTTACGACGGGAAAGGTCGTCGCTATAGACCGGATTCCCGTCCATACCTAAATACATCAGATCGTGCGCTGCACGCTGAAGAGCAAGTGTTTCTTCAGAAAGAGACATAATGATTTATGATTTATAATTTATGATTTATCAGCTGTTCAATGGCAACCGCCGATCGTCAATTATTTGATTACTTCTATAAGATCCGGATGAATGGTAGCAAGCGCAACGGCAATAACACCTTGTATCTCGATAACCACACGACGATCACGTGCGCCTTTTACTTTCAGGAAAATGCCTTCCTGCCCCTCGAAGTCACCGCCCGTGATACGAACTTTTGTACCTTTGGACAAATTCAACTCATCAGGTTGGAAGTACATGAGATGGTCATTGTAAGTACCGGCTACTGCAATAAAGCGTTGCATCTCACTGTCGGAGATAATGATTTTCTGACCGCTACGGGTATCCGTAATGTATTGCAAATAGCTTACCTGTGATTTGATGCGTTTCACCTCGGAAGGACGGGCATGGACAAAAAGTAAGTTATGTACAACCGGAACCAAAGCACGGACTTTCTTACCTTTCTTTATGCTAATCTTGTATTGCATGGGAACGAAACAACCCATTTTTTCCTTTTCAAGCAGACGCATAGCATCAGGCTCTCTACGGTACGTGGCACGCATCGCATACCATATTTCAGTCTCTTTATCCGCTTCCATTTCAAGGGTTATTTCAGAAAAGGGTGTTCTCTCGGGGCTTTGAAGTTCTTGCATACACTTGAATTTCAATCACTTGCGAACACTTTATGTAAGAAATGGCAAGTATTGTGTTCTTCTTGCCTATTGATTTTTCGTAGCTGTTCATTACCTTGATTACATTGCAGGTAAAAAGCTATAAACGAATAAATTAAGCTAATAAATCGTCTTTTAATCGTTCGTTTTTTATGCGTAAAGTTTTTTAAATCTGATAAAGTCAGAGAAAGAATGAAAGGAATAGATATTAACTAATATTTTTACAAGTTTTTTATCGCTTATAATCAGATATTTAAGTAGAAAAAGCACTATATTACGAAATCTTTTTTATCAAACATTTTGTCATTCAAAAAAACACCTTTATCTTTGTGCACATTAAACGAACATTTTTTGGACACCCCACAAAACAGGATTTAAACAATTAATATTCAATATATTATCACCCAGAAATAAATTTTCATCCATCATTTTCCACCCTACTCCCCCTCCCATTCCAATTAAATTATCTACTTTCGCATTTTTTAACCACGTTAATATTACCTAACGGTTAATTAATCATTTAAGTCATGACAGAATTTAAAAAAACAAGAAGCTGAACGGAAATCAGCTGAGAAGTAAATCGTACAAATCTGATAATCAGAAGGAAGACGATAGTATAGAACAAGACCAAGCGAATGTAATAAATGAAAATTTATTAGCTTCGAGAAAGTATTACGGAGCAAATACCCATCTGTTGGTAGGCGCCCTGAGATGCTTCAAATTAGGCGGTTTTGAAGGTACGGAAGTCCATACAATCAGTGATTTTATAGAGTGGTGGGACAGTACGGGCAAAATCAGAAAGCATGTGAAAGGAAAGCATATACCTCTAAAAACAAGCAGCTTAAGAACCGAGATAGAGAGTATATGGGCGGTGATACAGAAGGAAGATACAGAACATATAGATCCCTATGGATATGATGTAAAGATTAATCAGTAATAGTTAACTCCAAAGAAAGGGCATAATTTTGCCCCGTCAACAGGATAGTGAAAGGGCTACACCCTTCCACCGGGATGGTGTAGCCCTAACCTAAAAAGGGTGTAGCTATCCAAGACAAAGGGTGTAGCCATCACAGGCGGTTGATTATAAAACATTTATAAACAACTAAAATCATTAAGATGGAGAAACAAACGTTGGGACACCAACAAAAGTATGTAACGAAAGACGAAAGAGTGGAGAATCTATGGAAGAAACTGATTGGGCAGGAAACAGACTTATCCGAAGAAACCATCGCATGGATGGCACGACGAATTTTACAATTAACTGCCTACATGCCATACGGATGTGCACTGATAGCCTATCGAAAACAAAATGGAGATTTTTACATGGGAAGAGGAACACTGATACATTACGAAGCCGATTTCCACCGCAAATACGACATCGAGCGTATTCAGAACCATGTAGTGTACTGGGATATAGAGCAACAAGGATGGAGAACGTTCCAGATAGAGAACTTCCTGGAATGGAAACCGGTGGTAAGTTGAGAATTGAGAGTTGAAAATTAAAAAACAAAAGATTATGGAATCATATCTATTACATGATGCCAATGCAAGTAGTAATTTTAAAATAATGATGATGATACAGAAAGAAGGAATGAAAGGATACGGTATCTACTGGATGATACTGGAGTTTCTTAGAGTACAGAATGGATATAAGGCAGACGTAAGAATACTGCCCGTACTGGCAAGAAAAATGAGAGTGACAGTAGCAACCTTGAAGAGAATCATCTTCGATTCAGGACTATTTGAGGTGAACAACACAACCTTTTCATCGCCCGGACTCACACGGCGCATGGGGCCACTGGAAGCCAAACGCGAAGCGAACAGAGAATCGGGCAGACGTGGAGGACTGGCTAACCAACAGAGAATCAGAGAAGGCATGGCAAGCGACGCTTTACCTATCAATCAGACTAATGATATAAATAACTCCCCCTCTATATCTCCCCAAAGGGAGACAGGAAAGAATGAGGAGGTTCTTCTTATTCCACCGGAGTATGCACTCAACAAAAATACACATAATTATGAAGGACTGATGGAAGAGTTGCAACGCCAAAAAGTAACGGTCATCAAGGAAATCAATGCCATCCTCAGACTCACGGATTTCGGAAAGCTGAAAGGAAAGATATGGAAAATACTCTATGACATCAACAATTCGCCACAGATGAAAGCAAGAATTGTGATGCCCGGAAAATATATTCTGAAGCTGTTGCAAAATTAAAAGCATTTTTTTAGGTACACAACCAACAGTTGTATTTTTAATAGGTGACCGCTTATTAAAAATACAACTTTCAACCAGGCAAAATCATTCAATCTTCCAATTCTCCAACGTATGGCGTTCGCTATCAAAATTTACAGCAACCTTCACCACAGGTAAACCGCAAAGAGCAAAACGTTCAGGGTAGTTCCGGAAATTTATCTGCTGCATAGCGGTATCAGCGGATTTATCTAATTTCAGTTCCATAACGTAGAGGGCAGTCGACGTGCGCAGTACTACATCTACACGGCCACGCGGAGTGCGTACTTCAACATCAACATACATGCCCAACAAACTAAAGATGATATAGAAGACCTGCTGAAAATGACCTTCGGAACGAACATTATCGCAATAAGGAACAGTAGATAAAAACTCTTGCAACAGACGCAAAGCACCATCCATATCGTCACGGTTCAAGGCTCGGGCCAAGTTCACAACGGTAGTGTTAGTGGTCAGCGTGTCTCTGGTGATATACGAAGGTATCAGACTGCGCATCAATCCGATGCGAACTTCCTGGTTGGGAATATCAAGCGTATATATACCGAATTGGGTATCACAATCTTTTATCGTAATATAGCCACTCTGATAAAGCAGGGGAGTGATACCGGTCATGTGTTCCGTGGGAGCATCAAAGTCGGCAGCGACAGCCTCTGTCCCACCTATCTTTGAGGGTAAAACACCAAACTTGTTCAGCATCTCCAGCAGGTAAGTAGGCGTACCACTACCGAACCAATAGGAATCCATCTTGCCATCCGCAAAAGCATTGAGAAGGCTGAACGGATTGAAGATATCAGGAGATGGCCAAGTAAAGTGATAGCCGTCATAATTGTCTTTCAGTTTTTCCAACACTTCGACGCGGGGCAGTTTCATCCTGGCTGCCAACAGATTCAGATCATCGGACATCTGTGTCAGTATCTCATCCTCCGTAATGCCACAGATTGCAGCGTAAGGTTCATCCATACTGACATTCTTGATATTGTTCAACTCACTGAAGATACTCAGCTGAGAAAATTTCGTGATACCGGTCAGGAACACATAGCGCAAGTAAGGATCGCAAGCTTTCAATGGACTATAGAAATTACGCATCACATTGCGAAGCGCAGGCAGGTTCTTTTCTTCATGAACCACATCGAGGAGTGGAGCATCATATTCGTCGATCAGAACCACCACTTGTCGTCCGGTCTGCTCATAAGCACGCTTTATCAGTGCTGTAAGGCGTAAGTTTACATCTACACTTTCATTCTCTATGCCAAATTTATTTTCATAATCTGCCAACTGGTTGGCAAGGTAGCGAGTCAACGCATCTTTATCCAAATGCTTGCCCAGACTCATGTCAAAGTGCAACACGGGATATTGAATCCATTCGGTTTCAAGAGCATCAATGGCAAGACCTTCAAAAAGGTTCTTACGTCCTTCAAAATAAGCTTGAAGGGTAGAAGTCAACAAACTTTTGCCAAAACGACGGGGACGACTCAAAAAAATATATTTTGAATCAAAGTGCGTCATACGATACACATATTCCGTCTTGTCTATATATAGATAATTCTTGGTTATCAGTTCTGAAAAAGTCTGTATTCCTATCGGATAAAGCCGTTGTTGCTGGGTCATTTTTAATCCTCCATTATTTTGCTATGGCAAATATAAAGGTTTCACCACAGATTGCATAGACTTACACTGATTATTTTAGGAAGATGACATACCTCCCCTGATCATCCTACATAAATATCAGCTGCTTTTTAAGCAAGTCCACAATATCGCTTTGCAGCTTCTGCGCATTGATAGGTTTAGAAGTGTACGCATCAAAACCACTGTTCAGAATGCGTTCTTCATCTTCGGCATAGACATAAGCTGTCACTGCCATAATCGGGACCGTTGGCGACATTTCGCGTATAAGCTGTGTAGCTTCGTAACCGGTCTTTTTAGGCATATTGATATCCATCAATATCAGATGGGGGTTGTATTGCTTGAATAGCTCCACCGCCTCTTCCCCATCCCAGGCATGGAGAATGTTGTACTGACTTTATATTGTTCCCAGAAAGAGGGCGGCATCATATAAAAGACTGAATTGGAAGGACACAAACCAGGCGATAATCCGGCTTCCATAAGGTCGTAATAGTTGAACATGGGAGTAGGCACACCACAGTCTACGATACGGGCTCCTTTCGCGTTGACACCGGATAAAACACCGTTGGTAATCTCAACCACTTTTCTTCCAACAGTTTTTTCATCAAAGAAATAGCCGCCTACCAGACCGTTCCGCTGCAATCCGGTATTATCTAATGAGAAGATAGGTGAAGAGGAATAATAGCTCAGAATTCTGGAAATATTATTGGTTAATACGACATTCCCTTTTTGAGTATCCTGATACCATGAGCAAAAGAGAACTCCGCAGTTTGCCTCTGCATGGCTCAATGAATCCGCCAATGCATCGGTAGTCATTACACCGGCAACATAATCCTTTATTTCAAGTTCGGGAAAGTTCTTGCTCACAATCTCTTTTAAATCCGAACGGAATTGGGCACTTATATACCGGGCATCCGACAGAAATATCAACTCATCCATTTCAGGCATCAAATCCTGCATCAGCGAGACTGTTTCTTTGAGATATGCAGGTACATAGAATACAGTCAGCGACAAATCTCCTTTATAATCTTTCAAGGGAGTTCTCTCTTCTACCGGAATGGAGCGCCTCCCCAGATAAGCCTCTTGCGGACCGACGTAATCCGTCTCCGTACAAAGAATCACAGGGACATCTTTCCATTGTTTTTCTATATCATCTCTCAGCACCCCCCAGGAAGCACTACCTAAAAGAATCAAGAGTTTTGGAGGATTGTCTGCATATTTTCCAAAGAGACTTTCTTCATATTCCAATAATACTCTGACTATTATTTGCAAATATTTCATCTAAGTTATAGTTTGCTCTATAAGTGTATCCATTCTTTACCGCATAAGGAATCAAAGGTCTACAAGAGATTTTCATACAAGTCTATTTTAGAAGCAGGTACTAATCTCTATCAAGTATCTTCGCGGTTACCACGCTTCGAGTTGAAGCCGCTCCCAAATCAACAGGAGCATTCTTCGTCCCTACACCATAGAATCGATTGGCAACAATCGGAAAACGGTATGCGCCTTCCGGATCAATGATTCCCGTACCATTTCCGGTGGAAGAGTTGGTATCGTCACCGTCGGACAGCATAACACGTAAAGTGCGTAATATATTGCCACTTCCGTCCACAAGCTCTACTCTCAACGTGTAGTCATCAGCATCTATCGGCGCAGGGGCAGAAACAGGCAACGTATACGAGCCTTTAGACAGTACAGTAGAGGCTGCCGTCCCTACGGGAACCGGAATTTCCACCAATACACGCCCGTTGGAAACGGAAGTTAGCGGACTACTTATGTAATCTTTAAATATAGGTGTCTGGCTACGCTGGAGTAACGGCACTTGCTTATTCTGCTGTGTATACAGAGAAATACGGATAGCCGAAACATTCGTGCCACTTATCTGTGCCGGTACATTCGTGAACCATCCCATCACACCTGCCACCCGACGCCAAAGGTCTACATTCCCCTGAGTGCCGTAACTGTTGGGAGTCAGCACTGTTGATCCGGCAAATAGTTCGGACTGCCGGATGGAGGTCCACGTACTTGCCTCACTGCCGGAAAGGGTAGCGACCGCACCGGACAACATCGAACTGCCTGTCTGTATGGCAGCGGGATATCCATAAGTAGCACCGGACTGGTTGTCAAGTCCAACTGCAAGGAAAGTATAAGGTTTCCCATTGGCTAGTCCTTCATACTTCACCCGGTATCTCATGGTAGAAGTTACTGTGGGCGGATTATTGCCAAAGTAGGCCGACCAACCAATATTCTCAGAAGCGACACACAGAGCATTTTCATCTGTTCCATCGAAAATATACAGTTGCACATACGTCACATGCTGTACATTTTCCGATCCCGGAAGAATGGTACGGGTAGTCAGTTCGCCTGCCACACTTAATAAAAGTGTGACGTCGCCTGCATCACCAGGCTGCTGACCGGTTTCCCCCCATTCGTCAATGGCTTCGTCTGTCCGGCATCCTACCATCAGCAACGCCGATGCCAGAAAAGTGCCACATACATATTTTTTAATTCGTAGATTTTTCATTATGCATATCAGTTAAGGATATTATTTGTTCTTTTCCAGATAAAAACGACCGACATTAGTAGACAAGATTCCCACGTCTATGCTGGTTTCCGGTTGCGACAGCGCATATCGTTTTCCGGTTTCCGTATCTACAAATGACCAGTTCCGCCATGCGTCTCCCTGTCCATGCGTCAGTTTCAGAGTCACCCGGGCTGGATTACGCAAACTAAATCCTACCGGAATGCGATTGGCATCACTCAGTTGCTGAATATCAAGCATTCTCTCTCCGGCCACGCTGAAGACAGCAATCACAGGAGGCATGTCATCATCCAATAATAATTCCGAGTCTTCGCCTGAACGAAACGCCGTCGAAGCAGACGGATGCAAGCGCAACAGGCTATGGGCAGATGCATTGCCAACACTTGCCATGAGGAACAATGCCGGACGCGACAAATCCGAACGGGTAGAAGTCATGGAACGGGTACTTTTCATCAATCCCGCATTGCCGACTGCCTGCGTCAGTACAGCCTCGGTAAACTTCACCGCCAACGTAGTAGAAGCACTGTTCACCGTAACAAAGAACGACTGCATCGGAGCTATGAAGCGGAAATCATCTCCATTGGTAAGCAGCGTTCCATCCGCTCTGATGACGGAATTATTGCTGTTGCCATCGTACACCTTGATTGAAGTCACCGTAGGATTATCCGCAAGGAACTGATCGATCCGGATATGAGCCATGAACGGATTCCCTACCAGAAAGGTAGTTCCGGCAACCTTATTAGTCACAGTCACCACATAAGGAAAGGTAAGACTGCCACTGCTGTTCTCGTAAATGAAGCGCCCGGGCAGCGAACGGGTGACGGTTTCGCTGTAAGCCGTTCCTTGTCCTGCCGCATTATAATAATTGTAGCGGGTATGCACCTTCGGGAAACGGAAGGTAAGTACTGTATTGCTTACCGCCTCACGGTCCGCTAAAAGCGAAAAGCCACTCCCCGCAGGATAGACCTGATTCAGAGCATTGAACGGTGGTGTCCAGTTCGTCTTATCCGGTATTACGGTAACAGCGGTAAGCGTACCGCCGCTAATCTTCTGTCCCGGTGCATCGTGGCTCCACAGCCGTTGGTAGATGCGCGGATTAAAGCGGTTTTCGGGTGAAGTTGTTTCGTTCAATGTCACAAAGAAATCATTATTCTGAGTACCGTTCATAGTGACAGGAATAAACATATCCCCGGTATACGTGGCTTTCAAGGGGGCAGAAAGCATATAATAACGCCCCGCCTGCAAGGCCATTTCCACCCATGCCTGAGCATAATTAAGGTAATGCGTATTCACTATTTCAGCATTCGGAGCGAAATGGAGGTTATTGCAATAATTTGCACTACCTTGAAGAAGAACGGGATAGAGAACACAGCCGGACGGAACAATGACATCCGTGCATTGCCATGGACTGCCGTCACTCCAGTTGTTCCAATCGTTCCAATTGCTTGATGCTGCATTCACTTTCCAGGTAGTACGCAACGGATGCACGGTGGAGTGGATGCCGTTATAATAAAGATTCGTACCCGTGGGGTCATAGATAGCGATATAATAATCGCCCACGGGCATGGCAGAAAGGATAAATTTCTGTCCTGCCAGCGTTGCCGTGCGCTCCGTTATTTCGTTATTCTTAGCCACATTGTAACAGCGCAGCAGATAGCTGTTACCGTTCGTTCCGCCTTGTATCTGTATCTGGATGGGCGATCCTTGGCAAATATGCTCTGTCACGCTGACTACATCTATCGAACCACCGGGATCGGTAGTCGTTTCGGCACAATCGGGAATACCGTCACCGTTACTGTCGGGACGGGTATAGACACCTGCCAACTGAATACTCTTCAAAGCATCCGCCACTCCGGCAAAGGTGATACGCACTTCATCAAACGGCGTGGTCACAGGCGTGGTTTCAACAAACTGCTTGCCTCCGCTACCTATGACATCCAGTCCCAGCAGTCCGCCTGTCCCGGTACGTCCCACCTCCACACCTGCGTTATATACGCTGACTGTGGTCCTGGAGATAAGTTCTGCTCCGGTCACGCCTGTAGGATCTACAACGATGAATCCTACCGGTTGTTTCTGTTGTATCTGATTGAATTTTACCGCTACGGTAACCGCACCCAGTACATTAGTGGTAGTTACAAGTGTATAACTGTTGATGTCCGAGTCTATGAGATTGCCCAGATTATTGAACGAGGTTCCAACATTGGCTACACCGGTGCTACGGGTGGCAGCATAATTGATGCTGGCTCCATAAGTGGCAGACGTCATCAGTTGCAGACAGGCGTTGGCGATACTGGCGCTGTAGCAATTGGCACTGGCACTCTCCCAGAAAGCATAATAAATGCGGAAAGCGTTGAGATTGAGGTTGAGCACACCGCCCGTCCACAATTCAATGGCATCAAACTCCTGATTTGTATTTACACTTATACGTATTTTATTTCCGCTGTCGCCTATCAGCCCGGCAGAGACGGCATTATTATTATCCGCAGCATTCTCAAACACCTTCACACCGTTGCGATACAAGCGGATTATAAAGAATTTCAGCACATCAGCGCTCAACAGCCTGGTAGAAGTCTGAATGACGAAACCTGTACGGATTTGACTCTTCGACGCATTGACAGGCTTATCCGAAGCTGTCCTGATTCCTACGATAGAGGTGTTGGCTGCAATGCTTGCCAGATTATTGTAAGTAATAAAATTGTCGGGGTTACTATCTATCAGATTATTCTTTCCCGTGAAGTTGGTGCCCTCGCCTACACAAAGCAGACATCCGCCTCCTGAAGGGGCATACACAATGGCGCCATTGCCGGCATTGGTAATCATGGTATTGCATGCATCAGTTTCGCTGATACTGCTGGCATTACGGGTGATTACGGCTGTTTGGGTATATACTTTCCCATCGGTTCCGACATAGGTACCCGTCACTTTATATGTCCCGTTCACGGTCATACCCGTAATCTTATTGCTACTGATGACGGGAGAAGAGCCTGTAGGAGATTCCGTAATGGCATACGATACACTTCCCGTGACAGGAGTTTTCAGTTGATAGGAATTACCAGTGACAGTGGCGTTTCCCAATGAGAAATAAGCGGAGGCATCTACCAACACCTGATCCCGGACATAAGCGTAATTGATGGTAGTGGCACTAAGTACATTCAGGTTTACACCTGCAAATTGTATTTTTATCTGAGTGCAAGGTTTCTTCAGGATCATGCTCACCTGGCTTCCTCCTCCGGCAATGGCCGAAATTCCCAACAGGCTGCTGATGGTAACCTGTTCCTGTTGCTGGTTGGCGGCATTATAGGTGGTCAGTATGGTAGTTCCCAATGCGCTGATGGTTAACAAACCGTTATAAGAAAGGAAATAGCCGACCTCCGCGCCTATGGGAATTTCTTTTTTGAAATTGATAGTGACGTGCGGCTGAGTAAGTGCTCCTATCAGTCCGAAAGATGGGCCATCGGTCAGATTCGTATTGATAAGTTGGGCGCTGTTCAGCATATTGGTCCATCCGGTATCGAAGAGAGCATCGTTGTGAACCTCCACTCCACCGGTGAAATAGCTGCTTCCCATGATGGCAGGTTGAATGGGGTTTTCGCCTACAAAAGCGTAATAAAGACTGAGGGCATTCAATACGTTGGTAGAAATGCCATACATACCGATCTTGATTTCATCAAAGGGTTTAGTCAGTTGGGTGGTAATGGAAATGGCTTGCTGACCGTCATTGTTAGCGGCACTCAGCAGGTTCAGTTCCAGTGTATGTACCTCCTGCACATCGCTTCCCTTCATTTCCTGCTCCACTCCTTTCAGGAAGGTTTTCAGCCAGAAACCTTTCAGTACATTGACATTCAGCAAAGAAGTGTTGCTGATTTTATATACAAACCCTGCTGTCTGTCCACCGGTGTAAGTGCGGTTTACATCACGTACGGAAGCTATCTGATTCCCAATCAAATTGGCCGTAACCACACCGCTGAACGAAGCGGAGTTCGTGATGTCAGTATCCAGAATATTACTGATTCCCTGGTTATTGGTAAGTATTTCTACCAAAGCATTCGACATATCGTCCACGATACGTCCATCGCCTACCAAAGGAACTCTCCGGCTGGCTGTCCATGTCTGTCCACCATCGGTAGAGGTTAGGGCGGATGTTTCGGCAGCAGCTGCCGAAACCACTCTCGACAACGTTGTGTCATCGGGAATGGACAGGAACTCTTCATCCTGGCAAGCTGAAAGGCTAAGGAGAAAAGTGAGAGTCAGAAGTGTATGAATGGTTTTCATCTCTGTATCATTTTAGGATGTGTGAGGTATTTTTTAAGAGGGTGTTTTTACAACACCCCCGCTATATATCCAAAGCCCGAATCAACTATTCGAGTCCTAAATTATAAATCACATCCCAGGCATCATTTACCGTGACGGTGATTACCGTTTCCTGAGACAGGTCGATAGGTTGGTCATCATCTCCCGTAGTTCCCGGATCACTTGTACCTCCATCTGTTGCGGCAGAAAGATTCTTTGTACCTATAGAGTAGAAGTAGTTGCGCTGAACGTCATACACCGATTTATCTCCGGAGCTGACAGCACTGTTCACCACTTTCCATGATTTCAGCACAGGGCTATTACCACTTACTTCATTGGCTTCCAGCTGAATGGTAAAGGTCGGAGTATTTGTAACGGCACTGAAAGGAATGAGGAACTTACCACTTACCAATGAATTGACTACCGTAGCCACAGAACCTGTTCCGGCAGCAATCGTAAATTTCTTGGTCAGATCAGAACCGGCAGCACTGACTTGAGTAGCATAATCGGGCAGTATAGAAAGGTCATATTCCAGTACTTTCGTTTTCGTATCATTTCCGGTGGCGTTCACCGACATGGCGCTTGGAAAGGTAAATGCGCTGGATGCAGAAGACGCATAGACGCGTATGTATTTCACTGTAGTAATGGCTCCCGAAGCATTAGGATCAGGATACTTCACCGGAATGTTCTTAAAATATCCCAGCAAACCTGCCACCTGACGTTTCAGTTCCACTTCGCTGGTAGTTCCGCCTTTGAGGTTACCGTTTTCCACCTCAAAGGTAGCTCTACCGGCAAACAGTTCGGACACGGTTGCTCCCGGAAGGGTAGCGGTAAAAGCATCCGCAGCACTACCACCACCGGTCACTGTATAATCGGCAACGTCATTATAACCATACACTACAATGGTATAAGTACCATCAGTCGCCAGTTTGTTCAGTTTAATGGTTTGGCTCGCCTTATGGTCATCGGTACCGGGAGTTGCGGCATTCGAGGGTCCGGCTGTCCAAGCAAGCGGGTTGGCGGTTCCGGCACTCAAGGCTGCTGCAGTAACATCCGTTCCGCTCGGGGCATAAATATAAATCTGCACTTTGGTAACGTTATTGGCAGCTTCGGAACTGTTTACGGGACGATTGGCACGGGTATTCAAGCCATCTCCCCCACTGTTTAGAGACAATGTGATTTCGGACAGGGACGGAGGGCCCTGCTTGTCCATAGCAACTGACTCGTCATCACTACAAGCTGCAAGCATCATCATACCGACAGCAGACATTAAAACATACTTTTTCATTTTAGTTAAGTTTTTGAGTTAAACATTCGAGAAAAAACAATATCAATTAATATTCAGGTCATAAATCATTTCCCACGTATCTCCCATTAATATATAGATGAAGAAATCATTCCGTTCTTCGCTATACGCGTATTTCAAGGCGGTCAGTTCATTACGCTTCAGGGTAATATTGACATCTTTGGGCGTAAAGTCGGGCACGCTCCGCGTCAGGGTATTATAAAAATCCAGATGCAGCACAGACTGCGCACTTCCCGTAGAAGGGGCAAGAATAGAGCTTACCACAATCCCCTCCGCCGATTCCCACGTAGCCATTTTAGCCACACTGATAGGGTTCAGATAGTTGAACAGATGATTTACCCGTTCATAAATCCGGTCTATGCGCTCATCCATATACCTGCCGGTAGTGGGCAGGTCGACCACCTGTACCAAAAGCTTTCCGGTGACACGTTCCATATCTACCGTGAAATGATTATTCTGATAATCGTACACAATGGTGTCATGGGTCAGATAGACGTCGCTGCCTTCTTTTCCGTTGGCGTGTATGATATGGGTTAACGCAGCGTCAGTCAGCGAAGTGTCGTCCGGCATCCCTCCCCATACAGTCAGCACATACTTCCCGGTGGGCAGACATTCGCAAAAGGTAATGGAATAGGTTGCCTCGGAACCGATAACGCTGAATAACCCCTGTTCCTCTACAACACTACCGGTTTCGACATCACGCAAGGCATAACGCAGCGTAGGAATATACTCGCGAAAAGAAAGCGTTTCACTCTTACGTGCCTCCAACGGCACATTATTAACGTTAAAATAATTTTTATCCTTCACAATAATATTCACCTGCAAAGGCGGACATGCTTCAGAATCTTCCTTGATACAGGAAACAAATGCGAAAAGAAAGAGTAAAAGGAATATCCCTAGACTTTTCCATCCGGTAAAGATGGTTACCGTACCATATTGGGAACTTTTTCTCATGGTTATTTATCGGCGAATTGGTTTCATGATTTTTCAACTTTGCGAATCAACGAATATCGAGATTTCATTGTTCACGGAAATATGATTATTATTCTTAGAGGAGATAAACTCGTACAACGGGTTTATTGATTATTATTTGCGTATTTTCCATATTCTGCCTACTTTTGAAAGCATTAAAACAATAGAATCAATGAAAATACTTCATACCAGCGACTGGCACCTGGGACATACATTATATAACTATGACCGTAGCCACGAGCAACAAGCATTTTTGCAACAACTAACCCGCATCGTAGCAGAAGAAATGCCGGATGCAATGGTAGTGAGCGGAGACATCTATCACTACTCCACCCCATCGGCAGCCACACAAAAGATGTACACGGATGGTATGCTCGAAATTCACAGGGCATGTCCCGGAATGACGATTGTGGTAACTGCCGGAAACCACGACAGCAGTTCTAAACTGGAAATAGACAGCAGTCTGTGGAATCATTTTGGTGTGAAAGTCGTGGGAAACATCGAACGCACCCGGGAAGAAGTGAATCTGGAAAAGCATATCGTGGAAGTAAGAGATGAAGCGGCAGCACTGAAAGGATATATCATTGCCGTCCCCCACGTCTATCCACAGAATTTCCCGATGCTGGACACTGAAACGCCACGCGAAGAACGGCAAGCACGCTTCTTCCAGGCATTGCTGGACGAAGTAGGAAAAATGAATACGGAAGGATTGCCCGTTGTATTAATGGCACACCTCTCCATAGAAGGTAGCGACCGGACGGGGCATGACGAAACCGTGGGCGGAATAGAATACGTTCCCATCAGTTCCATGGGCGAAGGATACGATTATCTGGCACTCGGACACATTCATTGTCCGCAGAACATCAAAGGAAACGGACGGCATGCACGCTATTGCGGTACCCCCCTTCCCGTCAGTTTCGATGAAGCTTATCCGCACTCCGTATCTATCGTCGAAATGAAAGGACGGGAAGAGCCACAGATAAGGGCAATAGAAATAGAAAATCCAATACCACTCGTCACCCTCCCCAAGGAACCGGTAGTTTTTGAAGAAGCTATAAAGTTACTGGAAGAATATCCGGACGATAAACCGGCTTATATCCGCCTGAATGTTCTGATTAAAGATTATCTGGCACCCGACTGCAATGAACGGGCATCGAATGCCGTAAGAGGAAAAAGCTGTAAATACTGCTATATCAAGTCCAACCGTGAAAAACAAACTTCAGACTACATAGCCCGGCACATCTCCATTCAGGAAATGCAGGAAATGTCTCCGCTGGAAATAGCCAGACTTTATTATCAGGAGGCAGAAGGAGAAGAGATGGACGAGGAACTCTGTGAACTGATGAGCAGTGTAGTGCAGAAAGTGAGAGAAAAGAATAATCTGCGCTAATCCGTGTAATCTGTGGTGAACTATGAAACTTCAAAAACTGACTATAAAGAATCTGGCCTCGATAGAAGATGCCGTCATTGATTTTGAGAACGGCCCCTTAAGTGAAGAATCCCTGTTCCTGATCTGTGGTGAAACAGGCGCCGGCAAAACAACATTACTCGATGCCATTTGCCTGGCACTCTATAATGAAACACCCCGCATGGAACGCACGGCAAATGAAAAGTACCGGGATCTAGGGCAAACGTTTTCTTCTAAAAAGGAAGATGTGGCTATAAACGACAGCCGCCAACTGATGCGACGGAATACCAGTGAAGCCTGGACAGAACTGGAATTTATCGGATCAAACGAAATACCTTACATCGCCAAATGGTACGTAGCCCGCGCACATCGGAAAGCATCCGGTGCCATTCAGGACACGAAGTGGACATTGGAGAATCGCAAAACCAATCTCCAGCTCACCAGGAGAAATGAAATCAAGGCGGAAATACAAGAAGCCGTAGGGTTGAACTTCGAGCAATTCTGCCGCACCACCCTATTGGCTCAAGGAGATTTCACTAAGTTTCTTCAGAGCAAAGAAAGTGAGAAATCGGACATCCTGGAGAAACTGACAGGTACCGGAATTTACTCTGAAATAGGTGCAGGAATTTATGCCATAACGAAAGAAAAGCGTATAGACTATGAGAATCAGAACCGGAAACTGGAAGGAATCCATGTGCTGACTGAAGAAGAAATGGCCGGAATTAACGAAACAATGGCTGCGTTAAGTACCGAAATCAACGGAAATACCGGGCAAAAGAACATAGCAGCACTGAAACGTGACTGGCTGAAAAGAAATACTGAACTCACCCTTGCCCAAGAAAGTCAACAGAGAATCTGGGAAGTGAAGAAAGAACAGTTGCAATCGGATGACTTCCGGCAGAAAGAACTACTGATAAAGGATTGGAATCACACTGCGGATGCCCGCAATTGGCTCTCCTCTTTCAAACAGCAGCAGCGGCAACAAGAAATCAATGCCGAACAGACCGAAAACTTGAAGCAGAATTTCATCCGCCTCAGCAGTGGCTGCGTTTGGTTGAAGGAGAATATGAAAGAGCAACAGGCAAAACAGATTCTTGCCGAAGAATATCTGCAAGCCCATGCCCCGTTCCTGCCCATGTTCGAGCAGAGCCAGTCTATCGTCACCGATTTGAATGCCGTGCTCTCCTCACATTCCCGCATCTCCATTTACGAAAAACAGATAGTGGAATTGGTCCGGCAGCAACCTGCCCAAGAGCAAGAACGCACAAATAAAGAGAATGACTTCAATCTGAAAAGCAAAGAGAATCAGATCAAGCAACAGGAAATAAACCAACTGAACGCACAGCTTGATTCCATGAACCGGAGTGCCTTGCAAGAAAAGAAAAGTACATTGGAGACTATTAAAGAGAATTTGCAGAAAGCTCAAAATGCCCTGATAGTACTGGAAGAAAAGAAGGCAGCTCTGGCTACAGCAGAGGAAAACGAGAAATCACTGGAAACGAAACTGCAAGCCGGCAAGAACCAGCATGAGAAACTTAAAAACGAATTCGACACTCAGAAAAAAGCATACGATGACCTCAAAGAGCTTTATGACAAACAAAAAGAAGCTGTGGAGGAATGGGCCAAAGAAGCCCGTGCCCGTCTGTCCATAGGAGATATGTGTCCGGTATGCGGCCAGAAGATAGAGGTGCTAAGCAAGGACGAAGATTTTCAGTCGATGCTTGCCCCTATCCGGCAGTCGCTGGAAGCAAAAGAGAAAGAATACAAGGAAGCGGAACAAGCATTAAACAGCAACCGGGCAGAGGTCAAAACTTACGAGAATATGATAGCGAACAGCCGCTTGGCAACAGAAAAGACCCGAAAAGGTCATGATCTTGCCCGAACAGAAGCAGAAGAGAAATGCGGTCGGTGTTCTATTCCAAGCATCTCCGACAATACCAAAGAAATACTGGAAAAGTTATTTCAGGAGAATAAACTGAATCTGGAGAATGTCAATGCCAAACTAAATGAAGTACAAACCCTCTCCAACCATATTTCCCGGCTGCAACATCTGAAGGATAATCACCAGAAAGCTGTGGAAGCCGCCCGGAATGCATTGGACACCGCCGACAAGAATCTGACGAAGCTGAAAAACGATATCACCAATAAACATTCACTGGCGGAAAGTGAAAAAGATATTGTTCGTACTACGCTGGAACGCGTCAGCCCACTGATTCTTTGGGAAGGGTGGCAAACGGAATGGCAGGCCTCCCCTACCGCTTTTACCGAACGCCTACAGAAATCCGCAGGGCATTATAAACTTGCACAGAACAGACAGGCGGAATTAAAAGCCGCCATCGCCCTCATTGACAAAGAGCTGAGCAGCATATCCGCCACACAAGAACTGATCTGCACAGCTTTCCCCGAATGGAGGGATCTTCCGGCAAAGGAAAAAATGGAAATCAAGAATCTGGAAATGGCGTGGAATACGCTGAATTCTGAAGTCGGCGGGCTGAAACAGAACATCCTGTCTGTCCGGAAGAATCTCAATGAGCTACAAGCCAGTCTGACAGCATTCTATACCACACACCCGGATATGGACGAAGCACGCCTCATCGCTCTTTCCTCCTACTCCAACGAACAAATAGAATCTCTGCGTAGCGGACAGCAGAGGCTTAGAGAAGAAGAAGTGGCAGCACAGACAGCCTTCAGACTTACAACCGGCCAACTGGAAGAACACCAAAGTAAGAAGCCGGAAATGGAGGAAGAAGAAACCTTCGAAAATCTGGATAGTCTTATCACTGCTTTGGAGGAAAAGATCACAGCAGGCAATCAGACCCTCTTACGACTGAAAATCCAATTGGAAGAGAATGTGAAAAACATTGCCCGGATAAAAGATGAGAAGAAACGTGCAGATGAATTACGGGAGGTTTACCTGAAATGGGACCGCCTTTGCCATCACTTTGGTGACGAGAAAGGAACGAATTTCCGAAACATTGCCCAAAGCTTCGTACTGAAAGAATTGCTCAATGGAGCAAACTTCTACCTGCAACGCCTGACCGAACGTTACGAGTTGGAATGTCAGGCAGGTTCACTCACCATTCTGTTGCGCGATTTATATCAGGGAGGTGCGGCGCGTCCGGCCTGTACACTGTCCGGCGGAGAGAGTTTCCTGGTTTCTCTGTCATTGGCACTCGGTTTGTCTTCACTCAGCCGGCATAGCCTGTCTGTAGATACATTGTTCATTGATGAAGGATTCGGAACCCTAAGCAGTGATTATCTGAACACAGTAATGGACACACTGGAGAAACTGCACCAGATGGGTGGCAAGAAAGTGGGTATCATCAGCCATGTAGAAGGACTGCGCGAGCGGATCAAAACCCAAATTCAGGTGAAGCGAATCGATAATTCAAGAAGTGAGATCAGCACAGTGAGGACCCTATAAATAGGTATTGTGACAAAGAAAGGAACGATTTTCTGTGCCTACAAGTACAAGTACACTATATTATTGTGTACTTTTGTAGCAACTATTAATAGAAAAAGACAATGAAAAAGTTCATAAAAGGAGTCCGGTTTGCTCCTAAAAACTATTCCGACGAAGTAGAAGCGAAGATTCAACACTATAAAAAGGAAGGTTATAAACTACCGTCGCGCCACTTATTGCGCACCGAAGAACAACTGGAGGGTATCCGCGAAAGTGCCAAAATCAACACCGCACTGCTGGATTACATTTCTGCAAACATCCGCGAAGGAATGTCCACCGCGGAAATCGACCACATGGTCTATGAATTTACAACGGATCATGATGCAATACCTGCCCCTTTCATGTACGAAGGTTTCCCCAAAAGTGTATGTACAAGTATCAATGACGTGGTATGTCATGGCATCCCAAGCACGAAAGAGTTCCTGCGCAGCGGAGATATTGTGAATGTGGACGTTTCCACTATTTATAAAGGATATTTCTCGGATGCGTCACGAATGTATATGATTGGAGAAGTGAAGCCGGAAATGCAACGCCTGGTACAGGTGGCAAAGGAATGCCGTGACATAGGCGTACAGACAGCACAACCGTGGGCACGGCTTGGAGACGTCGGTGCAGCCATTCAGGAACATGCGGAGAAAAACGGATACAGTGTAGTACGCGACCTGTGCGGACACGGCGTAGGAATCAAGTTCCATGAAGAACCGGACGTTGAGCACTTCGGCAAGCGCGGCACAGGTATGCTTATCGTTCCGGGAATGACATTCACCATCGAACCGATGATCAATATGGGAACTTACGAAGTCTTTATTGACGAAGCCGACGGATGGACCGTCTGCACAGACGACGGACTGCCCTCGGCACAATGGGAAAGTATGCTTCTGATTACCGAAAACGGCAACGAGATATTGACTGAGTAAACATGGATATTGTTTTTCTAATTATCGGCCTTATAGTAGGTGTCGGCGTAGGGTATCTGATAGCCGGACGAAAAAGTGCCGCATTATCAGCACAATTGCAAGCCACCCGCGAACGGGAAGAACTGCTGAACCGTACGGTAGAAGAACGGATTGCACGTGAGAAAACCATCACAGCCGAGCGCCTGGCGGAGCAGGAAAAATCTTTCAACCTGAGACTGGCAGAGCAGCAGAAGCAATGGGAAGAACGCCTGAAATTGCAAACTGAAGAAGCAGAAGCCTTGCACAAACGCATGAGCACGGAGTTTGAGAATCTCTCCAACCGCATTTTCAAAAGCAAGACAGAAGACTTCACCAAGCTGAATTCGGAGCATCTCAGCAATTTACTCCGCCCACTGGGGGAAAACCTGAAAGATTTCCGAGAAAAGGTAGAACAAGTATATGACAAAGAGTCGAAACAACGTTTCTCGCTGGAAGAACGCATCAAAGACTTGGTAGAACTGAACAACCGGATCAGCGAAGATGCCAACAACCTGACCCGTGCGCTAAAAGGTGATTCCAAGATACAGGGCAACTGGGGAGAAATGATACTGGAACGACTGCTGCAAGCTTCCGGCCTGATAGAAGGCGAACATTATTTCCGCCAGGAATTCCTGAAAAACGAACAGGGTGAAATGCTGACCAACGAAGAAAGCGGTCAGAGAATGCAGCCAGATATTATTGTCAGGTACCCGGATGAGCGGGAAATGATTATCGACTCTAAGGTATCCCTGACTGCCTATGCCGCCTACAATTCCGCTGAAAACAAAGAGGAAGAGGCTCGCTGGCTGAAAGCACATCTACAATCGGTACGGGCACATGTGGATGAACTCAGTCAGAAGGATTATTCGCATTATGATGCAAAAGCACCGGACTTTGTGATGATGTTTATCCCTACCGAAGCTGCCTACCTGACGGCTATCAAAGCGGATACCAACCTATGGGAATACGCCTATAATAAAAAGGTGGTATTGATGAGTCCTACCAATCTGATCAGTGCGCTCCGCCTTTCCCTCGATCTCTGGAAACGGGAAAATCAAGTAAAGAATGTGCAGGATATTATCAAACGAGGTACATTGCTTTACGAAAAGATTGCCGGATTTACAGATACATTCCTGCGCATCGGTGACAATCTGAGCGGACTGCAAAGAGATTATGACAAGGCTTACAACCAGCTTTCGGATGGCAACGGCAGTGTGATAAGACAGGCCGAACTGCTGCGTAATATGAGTCTGACTCCTAAAAAGCGAATATCAGCAAGACTGCTGCCCAAAGAAGAGGAAACGGAGGAGGAAGAAAACGGACAGGACAAATAGACAATCCAAATTAAGATATATAAAACATGAAAATCCTAAAAGACCGTATCCTGAAAGATGGAAGATGCTACCCCGGAGGCATACTGAAAGTAGATAACTTCATCAACCACCAGATGGACCCTATCCTGATGAAATCCATCGGTGTGGAGTTCGTCAGACGCTTTGCCTCCACCCCTATCAACAAAATTATCACGGTAGAAGCCAGCGGTATCGCTCCCGCCATTATGGTAGGTTATTTATTGGAATTACCCGTAGTCTTTGCAAAAAAGAAAAAGCCGAGTACTATGGAGAACATGCTGGTTACTTCTGTCTATTCTTTCACCAAGCAACGCTCTTATGATGTATGTGTCAGTAAAGACTTTCTCCGTCCGGGCGACCGGGTACTTTTCATCGATGATTTCCTGGCCAACGGAAATGCCGCCAAAGGCATCATGGAACTTGTGAAACAGGCCGGGGCCGAACTGGTGGGCATGGGCTTCATCATAGAAAAAGCCTTTCAGCATGGAGGTGACGAACTTCGTGGGCAAGGTATTCATGTGGAGTCTCTGGCGATCATCGAGAGCCTTGACAATTGCGAAATTAAAATCAGATAAAAGTATTTATCGTACATCTATAAACTTACAGCCGGCTTGTTTATGAATTAACAAGCCGGCTGTTTCGTTATAATCCGAGTATATGTTTTTATTCAGTAAAGCATTATTTATGGGATAAAGTTGTCCGAATAACTTCTTTCACATCTTCCACGATTCCCATAGTAACATCTTTATCAAACTTCAGTCCCACTGATAATCCATCGCTGTTGGCAATCGTTTGGTAATCCTTTAGCTTCAATTCCAATTCCTGAAGAGAAGGATGCTTTATCACTGAGCTTGTACCTCCTTTCGGATACAAAGATACTTCTATGGGTAAAAATATATCCGAAGCCGTCTTATATTTAGAACTGTAAATCTTAGGTTCTCTAAAAGAAACGAATATAGGAAGCAAACTATCCAAACGAGCTTCGGAAACTCCACCTAAGTCTCCGGAAATTTCTCCACGAACTTGTAGATAAGCCTCTTTTATGGTACGCAGGTAAGAAGTGATAGCGGTGGATGACGAACCACGGTCATATATCACAGATAGCACAAGCAGCTGATTCTCATCTTTCTTTACAGCTTCCTTGTATGACTTCATCAATAAATTGGTAAATCGGCTCGACAAGGTTTCTACATCATATTCCTTAATCAATTCCTGATCCAGCATCATCTTATTATTCATATTCACAAAAAAGCTGCAAATCCGCATTGGCTTCTCGGGCCTATACTCCTTCTTTCCGCCCATAGCGTCGTTTGCTTTACGCTCGAAAAAAGCCTCCAAGTGTTGCAATTCACCCTCCTGGACTGAATCTAGTTTCACACTTACAGGGTTATTTATCACCTGTCCCACTGTCTTTTTAACTTCCGGTTGCGCAAAAGCATAAAGCGCTCCGGCAGCTACAGGCACAAAAAGCAATAGCTTCAAGTGTGCCCAATTGTTTGTTCTTCTTTTTAACATCATTGTGATACGATTTTTAAGTTTGCTGTGATTGAACCCGCAAGCCATAGAGTAGAGCCTTGTGCCCACGGACTTCTTCACCAGCAAGAGTTGATATTCTGTTGCATCAATGCCATTATTAATAACGCCATTATCGGCTTCGTATTCATGCACTTCACGAAGTTCACGCATCAGGAGCCATGCGGCAGGATTGAACCAATGGAATACAACGATACATTCCATCCAAAGTAAATCCAATGTATGCTTATGTTGCAGGTGCATTTGCTCATGCAACAGGATTTCTCCGGGATTCCGTTCGTAATCCTCCTGTGACAGGACAATTGTATGCCCCCAACTGAAAGAGACCATCTTCTCCGGACAGATGACCAACTTATATTTCCCGCAATTACAGGCAGGATAGCTCCGGATAAGCCGGCGCATACGGATGGTAGAAAGCAAGAGGAAAGCAAGCACTATCAAAGCTCCGATAAAATAACAACCGCCCAACAGCCAGATCACAGGAATAACATGAATCACATTCGCACGACCTCCCTCTATCCTCTCCCCTTTTTCTGCCATCAAAAGACTTGTTTCTTCGGACAAATGTTTTTCACCAGTTCCTCCTTCCATTTGAGCACTTACTTCCTTCTCTGTCAATAAATGTCTTACAGTAATTATTGGCAGCTGCAAAGTTGTATATTGAGGAACATCTATTTGCAGCAATGGAAGTAACATACACGCCATCGTTCCCGCCAGCAACAAAAAACGGTTCGTACGGAACAGCGTATCTTTCCTGAAAAACAATCTGAACAGAAAGTACAGGATTGTCAGGCATAAGGTAGACTCAAATATATAAAACAATATAGTTCCCATGATCTATTTATTTGCCGAGTATAACTCTATTTCTATCTGTTCGACTTTTTGCTTTCGATCTCTGCTATCAGCGCTTTTAATTCGTCTACAGACATACCTTCTTCTTCAATAAATGTAGATACAACATTGGTATAAGAGTTATTATAGTATTGGGCTACGACATCATTCAGTGCAGAACGCTTATATTCTTTGTCGGAAACAGCAGCATAGTACTGATATGTGTTACCATAGGCCTTGTATTTCACAAAGCCTTTTTCCTCTAATCCTCTAACTAAGGTAGATACAGTATTATAATGAGGTTTCGGCTCTTCATAAAAAGCCAGCAATTCACGAACAAACATCGGACCATGCTCCCAGAACATTTGCATGATTTCCTCTTCTTTAGCAGTCAATCGTTTCATAATATTTTCAAGTTTACTTGAGTGAACAGTGCAAAGATAGGAATTAGTTTTAAACAAACAACTAATATTATTAGTTATTCAACTAATAAAAGAAGTAGTTTAACTAATATTATTAGTAGGTAGTCAATACACCTATTATATATAGAAAAAGAGAAGAAGTATAAGGGCAAGGAGTATTTGCAGTTTAAAAGGAATTAAATACATTCAGTCATTAATGTAAGTTCATTGCAAGAAACAAAGTGTTTCATCATTTGAAACAAAGTGTTTCACCGCTTGGAACTGGAAGTTTCATGCCTTGAAACAGAGAGTTTCATTGCTTGGAACTAATGGTTTCAAGCAATGAAACTTCTTTTGCAATACGAGGATAGGTTTCATACTCTTATTTATGCTTTCTTTTTCTTCGGCAATACCTGGTTCAGTACCACATATCCCAGTATTCCGGCAATAATGGTACCACACAACACACCGAATTTAGCTTGGTTCAGCAATTCCGGATAAGCACCGGAGAAAGAAAGATTGGATATGAACAATGATACTGTAAATCCAATGCCACCCAACAACGATACTCCCGCAATATTCTTCCAGTTCATGCCTTCGGGCATACGGGTAAGTCCGCTTTTAATAGCCAGCCAGGTGAAGAGATAAATACCCAAGAACTTACCCAAAAGGAGACCTAAACCAACAGCAAGACCTACATTCCCTATAACTTCTCCGCCATCGCTAAAAACGACTCCTGCATTGGCAAAAGCAAACAAAGGAAGAATGACAAAATTCACAGCTCCATGCAAGTTATCCTCCAAAGATTGTAAAGGGCTTATCACACGATCCGAAGCCCGCTCCACTTGCTTCAATGTAGCAATCTGTTCGTTTGTCAACACAATGTTATCAGACTGTACCACCGGGAAAGAACTGATAATAGCCCGGATACGCCGGATATATTTACCCGCATCCAGTCGTGGACGGGCGGGGATCACAAATGCAAGTATCACACCGGATATTGTACTGTGGATGCCGGATTGCAAGAATAAATACCAAATAATAATACCGAAGAAAAGAAAGAAGATCTTCTGCGTCATACCAAACTTTCCCATATAATATAAGAATGCATAAAGTATGGCGGCTACAATCAAATAACCGTAAGCAACTTCGGAACTATAAAAAATGGCAATCACCAAAATACCACCAATATCATCTACTACAGCAAAAGCAGTCAGGAAAATCTTCAGGCTTAATGGTACGCGTTTACCCAGCAGACTAAGCACTCCCAATGAGAAGGCAATGTCCGTAGCCATAGGGATAGCCATACCTTGCGTTTCAGGAGTACCGGGAGTTACCAGAAATGAATAAACCAAAACCGGAAATATCATTCCTCCACATGCTGCGATGAACGGCAGAATAGCTTTCCTGAAAGAGGACAATTCTCCTACCAGTAACTCGCGCTTTATCTCTAATCCCACGGCTAAAAAGAAGATTGTCATCAGACAGTCATTGATAAATTCAATCATCGTCAGATTATGACCGCCATGCGAAAGCAAGTTAAAATCACCAATACGCAAATGCAACTCCTGCGACAGGAAGCTCTGATAAACAGGAGCTAATGAAGAATTAGCAACAATAGCTGCCAGAATAGCCGTCAGGAATAATAAAATACTCGCCACCACATTCAGTGCCGAAAAGTTTCTCACAGTACGTAAAATAATCATATGTTCGATTTAAGTATTAGGTTTGCAAAGGGATGCCTGACACGGTTAATAAGCTACTCCTGATAGCTCATTAACGCCAGTTTTTTAACCCAGAGCACAAATATACCTGTTAATATTAAATTTAATACAATAGTAAGCACAGAAATTACTAATGCCGGGCCACCCAGATTGTAACCCAACGCAATGAAAATAACTCCTGCCCCTACCTCACCACGGGTAAACATACCAATGGAAAGTGCCAGACGTTCGCTCAATTTACGGTCGCGGTAGAAGAATACCGGGAACAGCTTACCGACATTGGAAAGTAACGATACAATAACCACATGTACAATAATTAGTGCCCAAGGCATCATTTCCTGCGAACCGGTTACTGAGGCCAGTCCCGTATCACCAGGAAGACTGATTCCCTGAAGCGGAGGCATACTCATACCAACCAGGAACATGAAGATGAATGAAATTCCGGTTGAAGCTTTACGCTCCCAAGCCGTATCAATATCTTTATGCTTCATAACCATACCCAGAATGAATGCCGGAAGCAGGACTTCAATATGAATGCTGGCATCTTCTCCATATAAGTTCTTTGTAATAAGATAAAGCGATTGAGTGGCAGCAAACACCAGAACGGAATAAAACAGAATGGCTTTCCAATCCTGCCGCATATTGTATTTGCTCAACTTCTTCCAACCGAAGGAAAGCAACAGAAAGACAATAAGGATAATAACCAGCAACTGCCAGCGCGGCCCGATCATCATAATTTGCAAAGGAATCATTAAAAGGATCGTATCCAGGTCATCAAAGATGGCCAGCACCTGAATCTTCTTGTAGATCCAGCTGGACTTCAGTCCGATGGCAGCCAACATAGTGAATAGTATACCTGCGGAAGTAGGAGCCGCAAAACGACTCAGTAACAGGTTTTCTTTCCATGCCTCCCAACTATTCCAGTATTCCGGCGGAAGTAAAACGAAAATATAATAAATAGCGATCAGAAACCAAGGCATGGCGGCCGTAGCCATAGCAACGAAATAATCTTTTGCGTATGTTTGCCATCGGGACTTGTCCACTTCGAACTCACGTCCCACATTAATCATAATGAATCCCAGGCAAATATACAGCAACACATTTGATACAGTTTTCACCGTACCATAATCACTTCCTGACCATGCAGGCAGATATTGCGCTATAAAGAGGCCTACCACCAGGAAGGCCGAAAACGATAGAACTTTTCTCATTTATTATTAGTTAGAAATTTCAAAACAAAGGGATTGTCAAGACAGTCCTACAGAAAGAGAACAATCCCCGGACTAATATGAATCAGCTTTTATACTTTTTTATATTAATCTAATTTCAACACCGCAAGGAACGCTTTCTGCGGCACTTCCACATTACCAATCTGTTTCATACGTTTCTTTCCTTTTTTCTGCTTCTCCAGCAACTTTCTCTTACGGCTGACGTCGCCACCGTAGCACTTCGCCGTAACATCTTTGCGCACCGCCTTAATCGTCTCACGAGAAATGATTTTAGCTCCGATAGCCGCTTGGATAGCAATATCAAATTGCTGTCTCGGAATCAGGTCTTTCAACTTCTCGCACATGCGGCGTCCCAAATCATAAGCATTGTCGAAATGTGTCAGTGTTGAAAGAGCGTCCACCGGTTCGCCGTTCAGCAAAATGTCCAGTTTTACCAACTTGGACGGGCGGAAACCGCTGGCATGGTAATCAAAAGAAGCATATCCTTTCGAGATACTTTTCAACTTATCATAAAAGTCAATCACAATTTCTCCCAAAGGCATGTCATAATAGATCTCCACACGATTGCCGGAAATATATTCCTGCTTCACCAGTTCACCGCGTTTACCCAGACACAAGGTCATGATGGGACCGATATAATCTGTAGTTGTGATAACGGAAGCACGGATATAAGGCTCCTCAATGTGATCGATCAGAGTAGGATCGGGCATACTTCCAGGGTTATGCACCTCTGTCATATGCCCTTGTTTGTCGTAAATATTATAAGAAACGTTCGGTACAGTAGTTATCACGTTCATGTCGAATTCACGATCAAGACGCTCCTGCACAATCTCCATGTGCAACAGTCCCAGAAATCCGCAACGGAATCCAAAGCCCAGTGCCAATGAAGATTCGGGCTGGAAAGTCAGTGATGCATCGTTCAATTGCAGCTTTTCCAAAGAAGAACGCAAGTCTTCAAAGTCTTCCGCCTCAATGGGATATACACCCGCAAAAACCATCGGCTTCACTTCCTCGAAACCTGCAATAGCTTCTTTACACGGGCGGGCAATGTGGGTAATCGTATCTCCCACTTTTACCTCTTTAGAGGTTTTAATGCCGGAAATAATGTATCCCACGTCACCAGTACGCAGTTCCTGACGCGCCACCATTTCCATCTTGAGCACACCGATTTCATCGGCATCATATTCTTTACCGGTATTGAAGAATTTCACCTTATCTCCCTTACGGATCACTCCGTTCACAATCTTGAAGTAAGCGATGATACCACGGAAAGAATTGAATACGGAGTCGAAGATCAAAGCCTGCAAAGGTGCTTCCTCGTCTCCTTTAGGATGGGGAATACGCTCAATAACCGCAGCCAGAATTTCTTCTACGCCCATACCCGTCTTACCGGAAGCACGGATGATCTCACTACGTTTGCAACCAAGCAACTCTACAATTTCGTCTTCCACTTCTTCGGGCATGGCACTCGCCATATCGCACTTATTGATAACCGGAATAATTTCCAGATCATGCTCTATTGCCATATAAAGATTGGAAATCGTTTGTGCCTGTACACCTTGCGAAGCATCTACAATCAGCAACGCACCTTCACAAGCAGCAATAGAACGGGAAACTTCATACGAAAAGTCTACGTGTCCCGGAGTATCAATCAGATTCAGAACATACTTTTCACCTTTGTACGTATACTCCATCTGAATAGCATGGCTCTTAATGGTGATACCTCTCTCTTTTTCCAGATCCATATCATCCAGCATCTGTCCTCCGGTCACTTGTATGGTGTTGGTAAATTCAAGCAGACGGTCAGCTAAAGTAGACTTACCATGATCAATGTGGGCAATAATGCAAAAGTTACGTATATTCTTCATTTTCTACAATTATCTATCTATAAATAAGTATATTACAAAATGAGGCTGAATAACTCGTAGTACAGTCGCAAAACAAAATGGTAATATCTCGCAACGGACTCGCCTCCTTTTGCGGGCGCAAAGATAATGAAAAATATGAGGTTTTGAAAGTGATTTATTCAATATCCAAGGCCGTAAATGTCTATATATCCTAAAACTATTCTATCATCCCGCTGTTATGTATGCATAATAACCTAAACTGAATAACTGAAATGAAAGAATTTATTATTTTTGCGTGTTCCCTCCTATTATTGGCCGGATGCTCCAAGAATGAGATAATCATTTATGGCTCATCGCCCGAAAACAATGAATCCGACAACAATCAGCCTCCAGAGAAAGAAGATGCGCTCATCACCTTTTCCGCTTCACTCGAAAGTCGTAAAGTAACCAGATCCATGTCGCCCATGCCTAAAGGTCTGGTAAGTCAGATTTATGCCTTTGAAACTACAGACAGGAATTTCGATGCCCCTTTTGCCGAAGGTTTGTATTCAACCGCTTCCGCAGGTGTATTGACCGGATTGAAAGGATATAAAATGTATTTGAGTAACGGATCATATAATATGTATGCGTTTTCTGAAAACTCATCCGTTTATCCTCCAGACCTGATAGATGGAATATCCGCTCCGCTAAAGAATGGTATTGACTACCTATGGTGGGAAAATCTGGATCAGGACGTCACAACGTCACAAATCCATATGCCCATTGTATTCCAACATGTCGCCACTCAGGTTGTAGTTGATTTGTCAGCCGGCGACGGTATAAAACTGGACAGCCTGATTTCAGCAAGCATACTTCCACCCACCCCGGGGGCCACTCTCGATATACAGACCGGAATTATTGAATCCACCTTTACCTATGATACCACTCCGCTCACTATGGGGAAAAACGGTTTTCTCACGCAGGCCATCGTCCTACCGACAAAAGCTACAAGCCCCATGTCTTTGACATTAAAGATATTGGCAGACGGAGAAACGACTCCGCGTACCTATACCGTAGGCATTCCCATTCCGGGTAAACTGGCAGGAGGATTTTCGTACGTCTTCAGTGCCATCATAGACGGAAATTCCGTATCGTTCCCCAATGTCAGCATCAAAGACTGGACCGAAGTAGATGAATCCGGCAATCCGCTTTATCCGACACAGAAATAATAGGGATCACTCTTGCATCCCCCAAATACAACAACAAAGTAGAAAATATGGAAACTAAAATATCCGAGATCAGAAAAGAGTATACCAAAGGTAAATTGAGACAATGTACTATCAATGACAATCCTTTTGAGCAATTCGAAGAATGGTTGAATGATGCCATTGCCCACAATGCGGACGAGCCCACCGCCATGATAGTAGCAACTGTTTCGGCCGAAGGACATCCCTCCACACGCACCGTTCTGCTGAAAGGAGTGGAAAACAACAAATTTATATTCTTTACTAATTATGAAAGCCGGAAAGGGAGACAATTGGCTGGCAACCCATATATTTCCCTCTCTTTTGTATGGCACAAATTGGAAAGGCAGGTACACATTGAAGGCAAAGCCGAAAAGTGCCCCGGCAAAGTGTCGGACACTTACTTTTCCAGCAGACCCTATAAAAGCAAGATAGGGGCAAGAATATCTCCGCAAAGCCAGGTGATAAGTAGCCGTATGGAGATTATGCGGGCTTTCGTAAAAGAGGTCTTCAAACTGGCGGGACATGAAATCAGCCGTCCCGACAACTGGGGTGGTTTTGCCGTAACTCCTACCCGCTTTGAATTCTGGCAGGGACGGGAAAGCCGCCTGCACGACCGCATTCAGTATATACTTCAGAAAGATGGTAGCTGGAAACAGGAAAGACTGGCTCCCTAGACATCTCTCTCACCAATGGAATAGAACATAAAAAGAAGCGTTGATAACATATAAATGTACCAACGCTTCTTTTTATAAGATAAATGTCACTCTCTCTTAAACCAACTTAACAAACAGTTCGCCTTCTACTTCCTGAGTCGAAATCTTGTCTTCTCTCAACAACCAGCCAAGGCCCAAGAACAAATCTTTGTCTACCAACTTAGTTGCTTTCTTGATTTGTTTAGCAGTTAAACCTTCAGTCTCATTCAGAGCACTCCAAATTTTTCCTGCAGTTTCACCAGCTTTTTCTTTTAACATTTTCTTTTTGTTTTTAGTTATACATGCTTTAATCTAAATTCTCTCATTGGTGAGGTTCAGATTTTATTTCAGCGGCAAAGATAGTTATATTTATGTTATATAACACATTATTATCTGTTTTTTTATGTTATATGTCATAAAAAGAGCATTTTTTCAGCAGGTCAGACCAAAAAGAATGATTCATTCAAGCGAAACTGATGGTTTGTTTACATTAAATAGACGGTCTGTTTTCAAGATATTCCGCCCAAATGCGGGCAGCTTCTTCCACCATCCTGACACACGGACGTTTAGCATAATATTGGTCGGTGCGTTCTTCGGGAGTAGACACTCCTTCCGGCTTCTTCAACCCCAATAATTCAGCACAAATTGTAGAGCCGTTCCGTTTCTTAAACTCGGCAGCCAATTCCTGTACTACTGCATAATTGGCCCCTTTTCCTTCACGATCTTTGGGATCAGTCGCTCCGGTTTCCAGTCCGGCAAGCAGAAACATACCGCATGCAGCGCCACAAGTCTGACGCATACGACCGATACCTCCACCGAAGGAAGCTGCCATACGCGCTGCCTGTTCTTGCGTAAATCCATACATGTCGGCAAAAGCAAGCACCACAGACTGGGAACAATTATAACCACTCTTAAAAAACTCTACCGCTTTCTCTATTCTTTCTTCAAACATTACCTTATCCTTCTTTTTTAACCTTCTATATCCAACAACATGGGACAATGATCAGAATGCACAGCATCATTCAGAATACGCGCCTCTTTCAGTAACGGGCGAACAGGTTCGGTCACCATACAATAATCAATACGCCATCCTTTATTCTTTGCGCGGGAGTTGAAACGATAACTCCACCACGTATATTCCTGCTGTTCGGGATGCAACAAACGGAAAGTATCGATAAAACCGGCATTCAGAAAACGCGTCATCCATTCCCGTTCTTCGGGCAAGAAACCACTATTAGTAGCGTTACGAATAGGATCATGAATATCTATCGGTTCATGGCAGATATTATAATCTCCGCAAAGTATAAGTTTCGGACGTGATTTTCGCAGCTCCGTCACGTACTCCTGGAACTTCTCCAACCACACCATCTTAAATGCCTGGCGTTCGTCACCACTCGTTCCTGAAGGATGATAAACACTTACGACGGATATATCGCCAAAATCGGCACGGATAAAACGTCCTTCATTATCATATTCTTCTATCCCCATGCCATATTCCACATGGTCCGGCTCTCTTTTAGTCAAGATGGCTACTCCGCTATACCCCTTCTTCTGCGCAGAATAGAGATAATGCTTATACCCCAATGTACTCAGTGCTTCTTCCGGATATTGGTCCGGTTGCAATTTGGTTTCCTGAATGCATACTACATCAGCTTGTTCCTGTTCCAACCATTCCGGCAAACCTTTACTAACAGCTGCACGCAGCCCGTTTACATTATATGTAATAATTTTCATATGATCGTTTATTTTTATCTTATTTATTAAGAGTTTTCTCCCATTCCAGAAGTTTCACTTTGCGTTCCAGTCCCCAATGATAACCTCCTAATCCACCATCCGTACGCAACACCCGGTGACAGGGTATAAGTACCGATACAGGATTATCGCCAACAGCGGAGCCAACAGCACGACAAGCATTCGGCTTTTGCAATTTCTGCGCAATTTTTCTGTATGAGGTAATACCACCCAAGGGGATATTCAGCAGCTCTTTCCATACACTCAGCTGAAATTCTGTTCCTTTCAGGTGTAATGGCAACACATCAATATTCTCTTTATCTATAGACAGGACAGCATTAACCGTCTTTTGCTGAAGTTCATCTCTATGCTCTCTGTAGGCAGCATGCGGAAAGATATGCTTCAATTCATCCAATACAGCATCCCGACCCTCAGTAACAAAAGCCAGATAACAGATTCCCTTAGAAGTAGAAGCTACTAATATTTCCCCAAAAGGGGTTTCAGTAAAAGAGTAGGCAATGTTCAGATTGCGGCCTCCATTTCCATGCTCTTCTGCACTCATGGGCAGTACTTTCAAAAAGCGGCTGTTCAAACGTTCCTGTTTCATGATAATTCAGATATTAATAACATAATATTCAATACAGTCACGACACCCGCAATAGCGTAAAGTACGAAACTGCTCCATTTACTGTTGACATACTGCCCCATTACCTTACGCGAAGATGTCAACCCGACTTGCAGGAAAACGGTAAAAGGCAACTGTATACTCAGCACCATTTGCGAAATCAACAGTCCTTTAAAAGGATCGCCGATGAAGAATATCAGCAACAAGGCGATACCCAATGAAAGGATCACACCCACCTGCGAGTGACTATCCTTGATGTGATAGGATTCTCCGAAGATACCGGCAAAGATAGAACCCGCCGCCATGCCACTTGTAATGGTAGATGAAATACCCGCCATCAGCAAAGCCAGAGCAAAGACAACCGCGGCACTGTTTCCAAGCAAAGGCTCCAGCAAAGACTTCGCCTGTTGCAGTTCTTCAACCTGAATACCACTTTTAAAGAAAGTAGCAGCAGCCAGCAATATCATAGCACTATTGATAGCCCATCCCACAATCATAGAGAAGAGCGTATCAAACAACTCATACTTCAAAACCTTACGAATAGAACTGTCATCTTGCTTATTATATTCATGGCTCTGAATCACCTCCGAATGCAGGAATAAGTTATGCGGCATCACCACTGCTCCCAACACGCTCATAATAATCAGCATGCTTCCTTCCGGAAAAGCAGGTGTCACCCATCCTTCCACAGCCATCGGCCAGTCAATCTTCACCAGAAACAACTCATAAATAAAGGATAATCCGATAACGGAAACAAAGGCAATAATGGAACGCTCTATCTTCTTATATGAGTTCGTAAAAAGCATGATGACGACAAAAACGGTTGTCAATATGGCTCCCCATATAATAGGAATATCAAAAAGCATTTCCAAGGCAATTGCACCTCCCAGTATTTCGGCAAGAGAAGTTGATATGGATGCCAACACCGCAGTACCCAGAATTGGACGTGAAACCCATTTAGGCGTATATTTCGTAGCGGCTTCCGATAAACACAAACCTGTAACAATGCCCAAGTGAGCCACATTATGCTGCAATACAATCAACATGATCGTTGATAAAGTTACCACCCAAAGCAGGGAATACCCAAATTCGGAACCCGCAGCAAAGTTGGAAGCCCAGTTTCCCGGATCAATAAAACCGACTGTAACAAGCAGCCCGGGACCAATATATTTAAAAACGTCCAGACCACCCAAATAACGTTTGTGGTCCCTACGCTTCAAGTCTTTCAGAATATTTTTCATTGTTCGTTCTTTTAATGGCGTAAAATTACGAAATAATAACAAGCGAGCCACACTTTCAGTTCAAAAAAGAAGCCCCCGGCATTGTACAATACCGGGGGCCAACCTATATTTTTAAAAGTACAGGAATTCAGTTAGAATCCCATTTCATGCAGTGCCCGACACAACTGATCTGGACAAGAAGTCGAACGTCTTCCGCAACGAACCCCTTCCAGACGGGAAATCACATCATTTACCGACATTCCTTTCACTAAACGGGAAAGACCTTGCAAATTTCCGTTGCAACCTCCCCAAAACGCAATATCCGTTATTATATTATCTTCTATTTCCAATTCAATGTGAGAACTACATGTACCTTGAGTCTTATAAGTATACTTCATTACTCTTCACTACCCTCCGGCTTCATGTTGGTATAAACTGTTTGCACATCATCAAACTCTTCGAGACGTTCTATCATCTTGTCCAAAGTTTCACGTTGCTCGGGAGTCACCTCTTTCGTATCGTTCGGAATATAAGTAAATTCACCACCGACATCCTCAAAGCCACATTCTTCCAGATGTTTCTGGATAGCCGCATAGCTCTTCGGATCGCCATAGATAGTGACTGTCCCTTCTTCTTCATCCTCTTCAAACTCATCATCTACATCGTAGTCAATCAGGTCAAGAATGAGTTCTTCCATATCTATGCCGTCTTTCTTCTTGAAAGTAAACATACACTTATGATCGAACAGGAAAGCTAATGATCCCATAGTACCTAGGTTTCCACCAAACTTATTGAATACGGAACGTACATCGGCAACTGTACGGGTAGTATTGTCAGTCAACGTATCTACGAATACAGCAATACCGTGAGGACCGTATCCTTCATAAGTCATTCCTTTATAATCGCTCTGGTCCTTACCCATTGCATTCTTGATAGCACGGTCAATGTTATCCTTCGGCATATTCTCACGCTTACAAGTAGCGATAACCGAACGCAAAGTCGGATTATTTTCCGGTTCCGGACCACCAGCCTTTACTGCAATAGCAATTTGTTTACCCAGTCTTGTAAAGGTCTTTGCCATGTGACCCCATCTTTTCAATTTGGCAGCTTTTCTATATTCAAACGCTCTTCCCATTGGAATTATATTTTAATGTTTAATTATTAATTGTTTAACTATCAATTAGCGAAGTTTTGCATCCAACTTATCTTCCAGATTCTTCACGAGTTTCGACATGATCTTATCGATCATCTTATCGTTCAGTGTCTGCGTTTCATCCTGCAACAGGAAACTGACAGCATACGATTTTTTGCCGGCTTCCAGATTCTTACCTTCATAAACATCGAAGAGAGATACTTCTTTCAGCAACTTCTTCTCGGTTTCATAAGCAATCTTCTCTATTTCGGCAAACTGCACTTTCTTATCAATCAACAAGGCAAGGTCACGCTTCACAGCCGGGAATTTGGAGATTTCCGTATAGCTGATCTTTACAGAACGGATAGCTTTCATCAGCTCTTTCCAATTCAGGTCAGCGTAATATACTTCATTGTCAATGTCGAACGCTTTCAGAATCTTCTTCGTTACGATGCCGAATGTAGCAAGACGCTTTCCGCCCTTAGTCTGTACAGACAAGGCAGCAGCATAAATATCATCCGTCAGGTTACCTACAACCAGATTTCTCATATTCAGTCCTAAACGCAGGAAAATATTCTCTACGTAAGCCTTCAACTCATATACAGAGCTTTCTTCATCAGCATGCGCCCATGAATTGGCTACTTTCTTACCCGTTACCCACAACCCGAGATGATAATTTTCGGTATAAGCAGCCAATGACTTTTCGGGGTTCTTCTTTTCTTCATCGAAATAATAGCAATTTCCGAATTCGAAGAATTTCAGGTCGGCATTCTTACGGTTAGCATTATGAGAGATACTTTCCAATCCACCGAACAACAAAGTCTGACGCATAGCATTCAGGTCTGTACTCAACGGATTCAGCAGCATTACCAGATTTTTGGAAGGATAAGTTTCCATACCGTCATAATAGCCGGCACGTGTCAGAGAGTTATTCAGAATCTCATTGAAGCCACAACCAACCAACTGTTCAGCTACCAGGTTCTGCAGCTTGTTAGACTTATCATGTTCGCCCTTCGTAGTCAAGCTAGACTTCAGCGTAGACGGTATTTCTACATTATTATATCCATAAATACGGAGGATATCTTCAATAACATCACAATCGCGTTGCACGTCTACACGATAAGGGGGAACCGCCAAAGTCAATCCTTCTGCTGTCTCATCGGTTATTTTCATTTCCAGACTGGTAACAATGCTCTTGATTGTCTCCACCGGAATCACTTTACCTACCAACGAATGCACCTTCTCATAAGATAACTCTACGATGAAATCCTGAGCAGGAACAGCACAAACATCCTTTATTTCAGAAGAAATAGTACCGCCGGCCAGTTCTTTCACCATCATGGCAGCCAATTTCAAACAGTAAATAGTGATATTGGGGTCAATACCTCTTTCAAAGCGGAAAGAAGCATCTGTATTCAGTCCATGACGACGAGCTGTCTTACGAACCCATGTCGGATGGAAATAAGCGCTTTCAATGAAGACATCTTTGGTAGTTTCCGTAGAACCGGAATCCAGACCACCGAATACACCGGCAATACACATCGGTTTTTCCGTGTCACAAATCATCAGGTCACGATCAGATAATTTACGTTCCACTCCATCCAACGTGACAAACGGAGTACCTTCAGGCATTGTCTTCACCACTACTTCGCCACCTTTAATTTTGTCTGCATCAAAACAGTGTAATGGCTGGCCGAATGCATGAACAATGTAATTTGTGATATCCACTACATTATTGATAGGACGCAGTCCGATGATACGGAGTTTATTTTGCAACCATTCCGGACTTTCTTTTACCGTTACACCCTTCACCGTTACACCGGCATAGCGAGGACAAGCTTCACTGTTTTCAACTGTAACTTTGATATCCAGATCATGATTCTCAACGGCAAAGGCATCTACAGACGGTTTCTTCAGAGAAGTCGGTTTGTTGTTTTGCACTAGATAAGCATACAAGTCACGAGCTACACCATAATGCGAACAAGCATCGGCACGATTCGGAGTGATATCCACTTCCAGCACATAGTCGCTCTTGATATTATAATAATCTTTGGCAAGGGTTCCCGGAACCGCATCAGCCGGCAAAATGATGATACCTGCATGATCCGTACCGATGCCTATTTCATCTTCAGCACAAATCATACCGTTGGACTCAACACCACGGAGTTTTGACTTCTTGATCGTAAAGCATTCATCCCCGTCATAGAGTTTTGTACCCAAAGTAGCAATTACCACTTTCTGACCGGCAGCCACATTCGGTGCACCGCATACTATCTGCACAGGCTCTCCCTGTCCCAAATTCACAGTAGTCACATGCATGTGGTCTGAATTTGGATGAGGAATGCATGTCAACACTTCACCGATTACGAGACCTTCCAGTCCTCCTTTAATCGTTTGCACTTCTTCTACACTTCCCGTTTCCAAGCCAATAGAAGTCAATGCAGCAGCAACTTCTTCCGGTGTCAAATCGAAATCGACATACTCCTTCAACCAATTATAAGAGATATTCATATCATTAATTTTTTATTGTTTCCAAAAGTGACCCGCAAAATTACAAAGTTTTTTTGGATGACAGGGAATTATCCATCAAGAAAATAATGAAAACAGCCGAAACTACATGATAAAAAGTAATTCCGGCTGCAATATTAAAATGCTTATGTAATTTTACCGTTAATTTAGAATGGCAACGGTCCATCCGATCCCACCCCACCAAACGGATTGTCTGTTTGAGGGGCAAACTCAGCCGGAGGCGGCACACTGCCATCACTTACTGCATTCATTTTAGAACCAAAGGTTGCCCCACCACCTTCTGCCGGATGCGGAATCACCATATCATCTTCCGGATTCTGGAAACGGGTGTACTGACCGATAAAACGCAAACGGACATCACCTACCGCACCGTTACGATGCTTGGCAATAATAATTTCTGCCATACCGCGTAAATCGGTTCCATCTTGTGAGGTATAAATCTTATAATATTCAGGACGGTGAATAAAACACACCATATCGGCATCCTGCTCAATGGCTCCCGACTCACGCAGGTCACTTAACTGCGGGCGCTTACCTTCTTCACCTTCACGACTTTCCACACCACGATTCAACTGCGACAAGGCAATAATCGGAATATTCAGCTCCTTCGCCAATCCCTTCAACGAACGTGAAATCGTACTTACCTCTTCCTGACGGCTACCAAATGACATTCCGCTCGCATTCATCAACTGAAGGTAGTCGATAATAATAATCCTCACTCCATGTTCGCGTACTAGGCGTCGAGCTTTTGTACGAAGTTCAAACACTGACAATGAAGGTGTATCATCTACATACAGCGGAGCATCCAAAAGATCACGCAACTTATAATCCAGCTGTTGCCATTCATAATCCGCCAGTTGTCCGCTCTTAATTTTCTCACTCGGAATTTCGCACGCATTGGAGATCAAACGATTCACCAACTGCACGTTACTCATTTCAAGAGAGAACACAGCTACCGGATTACGATAATTCACCGCAATATTCTTTGCCATAGAAAGTACGAATGCCGTCTTTCCCATGGCCGGACGGGCAGCAATAATAATAAGGTCGGATCTTTGCCAACCGGAAGTCATCTTGTCAAGTTTGGTAAAACCGCTCTCCAAACCACTTAAACCGTCCGTACGGGCAGCTGCAATCTGAATTAACTGATACGCTTCGGCAATAACAGGATTAATCTGTGTATAATCCTTCTTCATGTTCTGCTGGGAGATTTCAAACAATCTTCCTTCAGCTTCCTGCATCAGATCATCTACGTCCAGGGTTTCATCGAAAGCTTTACTCTGAACATTGCTGGTAAATGTAATCAATTCTCGAGCCAATGCCTTCTGTGCAATGATGCGGGCGTGATATTCAATATGCGCTGAAGAGGCAACCTTACTACTTAACTGAGTAATATAAAACGGACCGCCCACTTCCTCCAAATCACCGCGTTTAGCAAGTTGCTCCTTTACCGTAAGGATATCCACCGGCTTCTGATTCACAGCCAGGTCGGTGATAGCGGAATAAATCAACTGGTGCCGGTGCTCATAAAAAGACTCCGGACGAAGAATTTCACTTACCAACGAATAAGCGTCTTTCTCTATCATCAATGCTCCCAATACAGCCTCTTCCAGTTCCGGCGCTTGCGGCTGGATACGTCCGTAGTCATTTACGGGCTGTATTTTTGCCTTACTATTGCTTCGGGGAGCTTTTCTCTGTTCTGCCATTTTTTAATACTATGAATTATTAAAGGGATGGCAAAGATAATGCTTATTAATCAAAATCATCCCTATTCTACCAAACAAAAAAAGCTGTCCCAAAGTCGATTTTGAGACAGCTTCTTCTTCCTTTACACAAATATTAAATATATATTACTTTTTCCAAACATAATATGGAACAAGCAAGCATTTCATAATATTTATCAAACGTTTTATCAATGTACAATGCTCCATATAGTCAGAAATATAATCTTGAAATATTCCTTCACCGAACGATGCTCTATATATTTCATATTGTAGCATATTT
>OKWR01000352.1_pt1 | contig 53441 bp, 46 predicted proteins | sample 1607101 | NCBI WGS metagenome assembly OKWR01 (sample SAMN04414076, study PRJEB24778) | human gut metagenome | material: faecal | host: Homo sapiens
CGACTCATAAATCTACCCTTAATCGTGTATTGGATGATAGTTGCGGATTTTAGGAAAAGTAAACTTGGTAGAACCTGTTTTCCCTTCCCAATAACTAAGGCAATATTCGTTGCTTGTGTTAGTAAGGTTGCAACATACGTAAGCAGGAGAAGTTGTGGAGGCATTTGCTCCAGTTTTTATGATATCCTTTAGACGGAGAGAAATACCTGTATTGGTACCATCATTGTTTTCTGGGATGTATATTGCTTTGTCTGTTCCAGACATATTATTACCCCATTTTGAATCTTTTGTCCAAAATTTCTCTTCCGGAGCACTTTTTAAAGCAATACTGATATTCCCTTCTGTATCTTTTGTTACTGTCCAAATATAATTAACATCACTGACTTCTCCAGTTGATACGTCAAGACCAGGCTTAATGAATACTTTTCCTTTTGAGTCATCATTATTGTCTCGATAGCCTACGTAAGCAGGATTTTTACCTGTACCACCAGGGACTGCATATATGATATAGTCTCCTTCGGTTAAGGCTTCCACTTTAGTTATTCCTACTTCACTAACGCGGTAACTTGTCGATTCTGTTTCCTGAGAGTTGGACGGCAAAACCGCAAAGAGCAATCCTGCCAATAAGAGTAATAATTTTTTCATAAGACATTTGTATTAGTTATATTTGTATTATTCGTAAGTAAGGGATTTTCATTCTATATTTTGCGACAAAGATACAGTGTTTTTTTAAAAAAACATTCGTTGATATGTTAAAAAGTTTGTCTCTTCCTGATTTTTTTCTCCTTACTCCTTATTTTTATGTTGTTCAGCATATTATCTGTATCTATTTGATAATGAAATGCAATTGATTGGACAACTCTTCTCTTTTGAATTTGCTCTGTTCTTTTTATGGAATTGTTTTTTTTATTAAAATCAGTGCGTGCTTTTGGGAATAAAAAAAGCATCCCGACAGAATGCTCAGACTCTGTCAGGATGCTGTAATGGGTGATGCAAACGTGATCACTAATCCCAGATGCTGTTTTTGGAATTCTCCTGGTTTGATTTGAAAATTCCGTTATAGATCTCATCGCCGGGAGTAATGTCTCTATTCTCCTCACCGTTACCGGTGAGATTTGAAGAGCAAAGAATGCTTCCGTTATCGAGCGATGTTTGCGTTAGATTCGGTTTCTGATATGTTTTTTTCATGGTGTCTTGTTTTTATTTAATATATACTTTCTGGTTGCCGATGATATAAACTCCTTTCTTCAGTCCCTTGGTATCGGTAGCATCCTTGCGGATCAGGACTCCGTTCAGGGTGTATATATCCCCTTGTTTGTTCTGGGCGTTGAAGCTTGGATCGGCAATACCGGTTGTCTCACGGTCGAAGTTCAGCAACATGCTGTTTACCCGATTAATGTCCTGCAACTCGAAATAGGAGCCGGTAGTATATAAGCTTGATGATGCGCCACCACGTACCAGCTTGTCTTTTCCGTTGATGTTGGCCACTCCATAGCGTCCTTCCATACTGATCGGATCAAAGCTTCCGATAAAGGAGAATGGACTGCCTTCCGGAGTTATCGCAACAGGAGCATTGGCAACGAAAGATACATTTTCAAACGTAACCGGAACAGTGACATCCTGAGGGCAGAAGATCAGGTAAGGTTTGCCTGCTTCCATCGTCTCTACCTTCTTGAAGTTCAGACCGGCTTCGGTGTAGCTGCTGTATTCCTGAGCATTGGCACCTGCACAGATGTCTTCGGCTTTGGCATTGAATGGCAGACAGATGGTATTCCATCCCTGAGAGAAGGTGCGGTTCAGCACCGCATTGTAGGTGCCTTCAACGGCCGGAGTGTACTTGTCATCCGCATCGATGGATACTTCTTTCTGATATACTCGGATCCAGTCTACATCCATGCGGTAGGTGTGGTTGATGTCCGCATTCTGAGCCCAACTGCCGTTACCTACGGACTGGTTCAGAATCAGATAGAATGCTTTGTCGAACGGCCACTGTCCCTGTTCCAGCACGCTGTTGTCTGTACTCTTGTTATAGCTGCCCACTTTGACTCCGTCCACGAACCACGTGATGCTGTTCTCGTCCCATTCCAAGCCGTAAGTGTGGTAGCGGTCCATGCTCAAACTCTTGCTGAAAGAAGACGTCGGGTTGTTTTTGTTGCCCAAATCGTATGTCCAGTTGGAGTGTACGGTGTGATATGATTTTGCTTCAGCATCGATCTGTTCAAAAATATCAATTTCACCGCAGTCGGGCCAGCCGTCTTTCTGGTTCTGAGGCATCATCCAGATGGCCGGGAAGTTTCCGGTATATCCGTTGGTCTTGGCGCGACTTTCTACCTTGCCGCGTTTGAAAGTAAAGAGGTCGCGGGTTTCAATGGCACCGCTCAGCATATCCACATTGTCGGTTGATTTGTCCGGATTCGGAATGGCTTTCAGCACAAGCTTTCCGTCTTGCTGATGGGCCACCTCAATCTTATCACTTACAAAGCGGTTCCAGGTGGCGCTCATGCGCTGGCTGCACTTCCATTTGCTTTCATCGGCACGGGTGCCGTCTGCGCCATCGAATTCGTCATGGAACACCAGGCGGTATTCTGCCTGATCGGACGGACTGTAGCTGGCTTTGACACTTACATTTCCCAAAACCGGAATAGACAGCGTGTTGTTCTGGATGTCGGCTGGCTGGATCTCCATCTCTTTCCACTGCACATTGCCACGGATCTCCTGAGGGCCGTCGAAATTGATGCCGGTACGTACAACCACCGGTCCGTCCAGAGTATAGTCATCGGTTACCGGATGCAGTACGGCTTCCAGGTTGCGGGTGCCGCTCAGCTGATAGGGCAGGGCACTGTTGTCTGCGCCGTAAAGGTTGCCGTTGAAAATATCGGCTTCCAGTGTTCTGCTTTCGCCGCTGACATTGAGCAGGAAGTCCACAATGTAACCTCCGTTGTTCTGGATGCTGTTGTTCGCACCGTACTGTCCTTTCGGATCGCCATTGTTCCAGTCAATCTTCAGTCGGGCACGGTAATTGCCGTCTGGCAGAAATTCCGGAATCTGGCACGCCGGGAAGGTAATTGCATTGCGGGCTTCGCTGGTTCCTCGTTGGGTTCCTTCACTGTTGTATCCGTTCAGATAAGAAAAACTTACCAGTTCACTGTTGTCTGTCGGACGGTGGTCGTCACCTACTTCAACCTCAAAGATACCATTGTTGTTCAGGTCTATATAGAAATAGCCGTGCATCGGGCCGCCAGTAGTGTAATTTACACTAGGAGTGATTGATTCTCCACGCGAAACTAAAGCTGCTTCGTCCATCTTGTCCTGATAAACGTTTTTGGGTGCCGTGCTCATGTTTGAGCTGGTGTAGCTGCAGCCCTTGTTGCCTCTCAGTGAAATGCTGTTCAAGGTACGGTCAGTACGTGAAATGGTCAGTCCCTTGTCGAAATTCACCTCATAGTTTCCGGTTTCGCCCACACTGGTAGTACTCTTGAAGTTTCCGATGATATGCAGGTCGCCGTCAACGAGCTCGCCCGGAATGGTGAGCATGCCTTCGGAATCGACAGCGTAGGCCGGGAGCTCAATTGTAGAGTATTGGGCTGTGCCATGAATCAGACTGTCGCCGGTCAGATGATGGCCGTGTTTCAGAGTGATACCATCGGGAACAAATCCGTTTTCCGGTTTCATCCATACGGTGAGCGGTTCACCGAATTTAACTTTGGTTCCGGCAAGAACATTACCGTCGGCAGTAAGTACATCTCCGTTACGGAATTCTGTAGTAACAGTGCCTTCGTCGGCATGTATGTTCAGGCGCACATCTACAATGCTTCCGCCGTTGGATACAATGCTGTTGGTTTCTGTCATTCTGCCTCCTGCATCAGCATTACCCCAGTCAACCTTGAAGCGCATACGATAGAATCCCGGTTCCAGATCTTCCGGAATCTGGAATTCCGGTGTCTGCATCGTGTTTCGGTTTTCTCCGGAAACCGGTTCACCTTTATAATTGAAACCGGAGGTGTTCTCCACGGTTTCGATGTAATAGTAGGATACCAGGTCGGTTCCTTCCGGAGTAGTTCCGTTGTCGTTCACTTCGCAGGCGAATTTGCCGTCCTTACCGTAATCCAGATACACATAGCCGTTCATCCAGTTACCATTATAACTGATAGTTGGTTTTACGGTTTCACCCGGCTTGGCGGTGAAGGCCTTGTCGAGCATCGGGCGATAGATCTTTTGTGGGTTGGCACTGCCTACTGTCAGAGTCTGCTCTCCTGCAGAAGGACTGCTCAACTTGATGTTGTTTACATAGCGGTCCGTCTTGGCTGATACGGTATTTTCCTCAATGTTCAGTGGATAGTCGCCACGCTGGTATCTTGGCAAGGAGCTATTATTGACTTCAATCTCGTCGATATAGGCCAGAAAGTCTTCGGTCAGTTCATGAGTAGACTCGCAGTCGGGAACTACCACCAGACTGTGGATGTCAATGCCGCCGTTTCCCTTGATGGCAAATACGGCATCGTTCCATACATTCGGTTCCAGAGTGCGACTGGATTGTACCCAGAACTGTTCGGTTTCGGGGCTTTGCTCCGCATTGTCACGGCGTTTGCCCAGTCCCATCAGGACAACCTTTCCCGGGCGGTCCTTCTTGATCATCACATGCACGTATTTCACGGTGGTGGTCAGTTCGAACGGCTCTTTCAGGTCAATGCGGGCACCGAACAGGTTGCTGGCATAACGGGAGCGCTGGAACATCAGCATCCTGGAAGTACTGTTTGCTTCGTCACCGATGGTGTTGTCCAAAACCTTTACGATACCTTCCAGACGGGGTTTGCTTTCGCCCTGCTGAATGCGGAAGGGAGAATGACTCCAGGAGTCATAAACACCCAGAGACGTATAGTTTTCCTGGCCGGCTTCTTCCTCGAAACCGGTAATCTGTTGTGCAAAAGAGGTATATGGCATGCTGAGCAGAATACTTGCCAGCAGAATATGTTGTTTTTTCATGTTTCTCGATTTTCTTTGGAGTAATAGAATTTAGTAAACGGAAATGGTATGCAGCAGCGGACAGGCCTTACTGTCGTTGATGGTAATGCGGATGGCCTTGACATCAAATCCGTTGCCGTAGTCCGTAGTGCTGCCGTTCAGCGGTACGATGCGTTTGTAGCCGATGGTGGTGCACTGGTTGGTGGCACGTGGCGTCCAGGTCGCACCGTCGGCACTGGTTTCGATGGTAAATGACTTGACGCGCTGTCCTAATTTGATATACTCCATAAGGGATACATAGTGAGCGTTGATGGGAGCGTCCCAGGTCAGGGTAATGGTGGCCTGTTTGCTGTTGTCGTTGGTAGCCCAATAGGTATCCTTGTTGTCGTCATTCAGGTTGGCAGCCTCGTAATTGCGGTTCTGTCCGTTGGCGCGGGTCTCGGAAACAGTGATCTTCGCGTTTTTGGCCAGATCAGTGCCTAAGCGTTCTTTCAGAAGATTACCCAGTTCTCTCATTCGGGTTACGGTTGCTTCGGGAAGGACACCGTCTCTGTTCGGAGGGAAGTTCAGAATCAGGGTGGCGTTGCGTCCCACGGTTTCCAGATAGAATTTAAACAATTGATCCAGAGAGCGTGGCTGTTCGTTGGAGTGCCAGAACCATCCAGCTGTAGTACCCTTTGCGTCCGATTCTCCCGGGAACCAGCGCCATCCGTCCTCGCTACCGTTCTCACCGGCTCCTCTGCTGGGGCGGTACTCTGTAGACCAGTTGGTCGTGCCGGCCCAACCGGCTTCATTACCGATCCAGCGGGCTTCGTCACCTACTCCCCACATCACGCAGTTGGGCTGCATCTTATGAATGGCATCCGACAGATTAGGTACGTCATAGTAGGTGCTGGCATCGATGTTCCGCACTTCGTTGGCACCGCCATAATATCCGTCGCCACCATTGGCGCCGTCAAACCACATTTCAAACTGGTCATGGCCATACTGGGCCAGCTCGGTGGCCTGCTTCAGGAATACTTCCTTTACATAGGTGTCTTTTCCATAGTGGGCGCTGTTGCGATCCCACGGTGAGATATAGAAACCATATTTCATGCCCAGTTCCTCACTGGCTTCGGCATAGGCTTTCGGCACATTGACTTCAAAGCCCAGTCCGCAGTTGTTTGCGTTATGGTCCGTTGTTTTTGTCGGCCACAGACAGAAACCGTCGTGATGCTTTACTACGGCGATACCGCCTTTCATTCCGGCATCCTTAGCCGCCTGTATCCACTGTTTGCAGTCGGGATGTCTTGGAGGTCTGAATTGGGAACGGTCTTCATTTCCATACCCCCATTCCAAATTGGTGTAGGTGTTCATGCCATAATGGAAGAATGCATAGAATTCAGTTTCCTGCCAAGCCAGTTGGCGGTCGGAAGGAACGGGGAATACGGGTGCCGGTTCATTGTCCGGATTGTCCAGATGTTGCGGGGTAACTGTTCCTTGAGCCATGGAAGTCAATGTGCTTCCTGATAATAGCAAGGAAAAAAGTAATACATGGGTTTTTTTCATGAAATTAGAATTTTTATAAATGTATGTTTGGATTCTAAAAAGATTGTTCTTTGGCTTTTCTATGTTTTTTGTTCTTTGGCGCGTAAAGTTAGTATTTATGGGGCACAGAACGAAGTGTATAACGATGATTGGGTGAAAAGTGGCTTGATTGTTTTGTATTTCAGTTAGTTACACGAAAACGGTGTGAAAGGCTGATTAAAACGAAACGTTTACATAGGCTTACATTGGGTTTAATTTTAGGGTATGTTGAGGCTTCGATAGTTTACGGATTATTATAATGAGCTTACATACGGCTTACGTGGAGTCAGAAATACGGATGGGCAAATTGATCCAGGAGGCTGAATACCGTTTTTTTTATCTCAAAGTCAAAAATGATATATATAAATATATTCCAAATATCTATTATTTGGTATATTTGTAGCTGTAAAACGTAATAATATGGCAAAAGTGATACATGTACACCTTCTGCATAGCATAGAGGGCACAAAACGCAAAGACTGGTATTTCAGTAGCATATCGGCTGTTTATACCGTTCTGACAGCTGATCAGGTGGGAGCGACAAAGAATTATCTGCTTCATGCCGGGCTATCCGGGAATGGTACCGTATGCACGAAAAAGGCTATAATAAAGCAATCTACGCTTATTTCTGGTGGTTCTGGGGCAATTACTAAGGAATGATTGCAACAGCGTTGTAAAACTATTAAAATGCCTTTTTATTGGCATGCTTTTATGGGAGGTGTTGAACCTCCTTTTTTTGTGCCTAAAAAGTTGTTTTTGAGCAGTGGGGTTACAGCTGGGGTTACAAAGTGGGGTTACACTTTTAGAAAAGTGGGGTTACAAAAGTGGGTTTTATGGGGGCTTACGGGATATAGGTAAAATACTATAATTATGTTAAAGAGGGCGTTTTTTACTTCGATACCCACCCCATAAAAACCATCTATTTTTGATGCATATCTATTTCAGATGCCCATATATCCGGCATTTTAGGGGTACTAAATGCGTCACAGGGAGGGGGAACACCCATATATCTGGAGCAACAGGGATACGCATTGAATTACTCGAGGCGAACGAGGCCACGCACAAGTGCCACGCCGTAGAACTGGTCTTTGGAGAGCTCGAAAGGCTCATAATCGGTGTTGTCGGAAACGATGAGGACATGAAAGTCGTCTGAACCACGACGTATGCGCTTGATGAGTGGTCCCTGCTTAGTATCAAGGACGTAAATCTTATTCCATTGAAAGAACAAATCATCCATTGGCACACGCTGGCAAGCTACGAGGTCGCCTGAATAATAAGTGGGTTGCATAGAATCTCCTTTTACCTGAATCAGAAAGTCGGCACCTTTGAATGCAGGTATAACATATCGTTCGCATTCGTACTCCATCACGGATGTATCGCCTGTGAACGCTCCAGCCATTGCGCTTAAAGGGATAAGTGGAATGCCTTCCTGTACATTCTCGGAAACGTGATGCGCAGGCTCAATCTGTCTTTGGCAACCTACATTATCATTTTTAAGCATGTTCCCCTCCCCAGTCATAAGCCATTCAATACTTACTTGTGGATATGTGGCGAAAAATTTTGTAATTACATCTTCGGTTATTCCTGTTTTGCTCTCTAAAGTACCACGTGAAACCCCTATTTTTGAGTAAAAATCTCGTTTGCTGATACCCAAAGTACCAGCAAACGACAAAATTCTTTGTTTTATTGGCGAAATATTCTGCTCTTTTGCTTGCATAGTGGCGAAATGTTTTGTATCTTTGCAACGTGTTCAATTAAGAACGCGCGGCCAAAGATACAAAATTGGCATGAGAATAACGAATTTTAAGGATTAAAGAGTATGAACGACGAAATCAAAGAATGGAAAACCCAGAGCGTGAAACATAAGATTGCCATGTTGCTGATTATGGATGGTATCAGTTTTAGCTACAACGAGAATGACGGTATCGTTTTTTCTGCACCTGAATCTTATGTGGAACGAATGAAGGAAAGACTGGTGAACTGCTACGGATGCAGTCTGAAACCTGTTATATATGAATACTAAAACGATTAAAATATGGAAGAGACACTATTGAGAAAGGTGAAACCTGAAACGCTGGAAAGCTTTTTGAGTACGATTTGCAATGTAATTGATGAAATTAGAGAGGCTGTACCAAATAAAGAAGAGCAATTTCGTGATGAATCATATACTGCTTGCCTTATGATGAATTACAATGTCATTCAGGCCTTAAAGTGGCATGAATTAAAGAAACAAGAAGGCAAAGAGATTGCCGGATAACTGACAGCCCGGAAAGACGGGTTGGAAAGGGCGGCTGGCACGGCCGGAAAATTGGAAAGCGAAAACGAATATAGAAGACAGCCGACGGGGTTCGATTCCCCGCGCCCTACTAAGTTTAACAACTAAAATGAGTGAGATATGAAAAAGTACATTCACATCAAAAGAGAAGACCGCGAATTTATCGCGAAGGCGTTTGGAATAACCGAACGCAGCGTTTTCAACGCAATACGGTTTGATGACAGACGAGGTGAAACAGAATTAGCCCGGAAAGTACGCAAATTGGCAATGGAGCGCGGAGGGATCGTTATGGTGGAAATACCTGAAATTGAAACTTTGCATGATGCAGACGGCTATATGCGCCAGTATTTACCCAACGATGTATTATTGGAGTTCTCTCGTGAGGATGGCGGATGTGATGTATTCCATAAAGGCATGAAGGTTCGCCATTATGAGAATGTACTGGTAAGGGATATTCCAGAAATTCAAAATTGGGCATCGACTTTAAGATAAGAGGAGGCGGATATGGAATATTACGGCAACAAACTATGCATTTCGGCGCGGGAGCTTGTGGATGGTGGCATTATGACCCTTCCAAACTACAAGCAACTGTCAGCGCGCGGACGTATCGATGTGGTGCGTCGTGGTGGCGGTGCGTCGGGAAGCTATGCCTTGGTTGCTGTCGATAGTCTGCCCACCGCTTACAAAGAAAAGGTCGATGAGGTCTATCCTGGAGGTAATGAAGTCCGGTTGCGTGGCTGGATCATATCGAACTATGAACTTGACCAGGCTGCAGTCGTATTCTTTACGAACTGGGCTGCCAGCCAACACAGTGACAAAGCGACAGCGGAACTTGCCCGGAAATATGCGGTGAATGCCTCTGTGCTGAACACCTGTATCAAACTGTACAACAGAAGCCGTGACTACCGCAAGCTGATGGGCGAAAAATACAACTGGGATATGATGTCAACGACCATTGAAACATTGCGTGAAGAATTTGGGCATGACCTACCGGCAAGTACTCTTCGTTTCAGGAAAAAAGTAAACGAATACAAGCAATACGGTTATGAGTGCCTCATAAGTGGAAAATTTGGCAATCAGTGCGCAAGAAAGGTTGACTATAAGACAGAACGGCTGATTCTAAGTCTTGCCGCACAGGAAAATAAGCCTTTCAACACCAATGTGCATGAGATGTATCTTTCGTTCGTTTGTGGTGAGCTTGAGTGTTGGGATCTTGATACCGGTGAAGTGTTCAATCCTGACGATTGGACAGACAAGAATGGAGAACCAAAATCATTGAGCGAAAGCACCATCAACAACGTACTGAACAAACCTAATAACAAGCTGCTCCTTGAGCATGCCCTTTCCGGATATACAACCTTCATGCACGAGCAGATGCCACACGTGCATCGTCATAACGGAGAGTTCAGCTTGTCGCAGATAACCATGGATGACGTGGACTTAACACGCAAGCTGAAAGACACCAAGCAACGCATACACGCGTACTATGCTTATGATGTGGTAAGCCAATGTGTGATAGGTGCCAGTTATGGAAGAAAGAAAGACCAGATGCTTGTCGTAGAGTGTTTCCGTGACATGTTCCGTCTCATTGAGCGAAACGATTGGGGAATACCGGCCGGTATTGAGGTTGAAAACCACTTGATGAGTGAATATAAAGAGGGATTTTTACAAGCCGGTGTAGCATTCAATTTCGTCCATTTCTGTGCCCCGCAAAATTCTCAGGAAAAATATGCAGAACCTTTGAATGGAGCCAAGAAACGCAGCATCATCCATAAGAACCATGCCGGTATCGGTCGTTTCTACGGAAAAGGCAAATGGCGCGTGGAAAGCAAGAAAGTAAGTGACGAATACAATGACACCTACGAGGATGCTGCATATTTCAGTTATGAGCAGTTGGTCGCAGATGACAGGAAAGACAATGCCGAATGGAATAACAGCTTGCATCCAAACCAGAAAAAATATCCTGGTATGACACGTTGGGATGTTTTGGTGGCAAACATAAACCCGACACTCCGCAAGTATGACAAACTGACCTTAAGCCGCTATATTGGCGAGCGTGTAGAGACAAGCATCCGGCGAAACTCCACAGTGCGTGTGGCTTATGAGGACTGGTGGCTCAGTGACACTTCAGTCCTTGAACGTCTGGAAACGAACAACTATAAGGTGACCGCTTATTATTTACCGGACGAAAACGGGCAACCACAGGATGTATATATTTTCCAAGGGGACCGGTTTATAGACAAAGTAGAAAAGGTTGAAACTTACAACCGTGTAATTGCAGAACAAACAGAGGAAGATGTGGTGAACTATGTTGAACAGCAAAAGAAAATCAGCAGTTTCGGCAAATATGTCCGTGACAACGCCATTGGAAAGGTTGGCGTGGCGAAGGTACAGCCGGAAGAAGAAAAGCCAACAGAAAGCCTCGAATTGCCCTCTGTGGCGAACATAAACGAGCCGGACGAGTGGATGCCGGATGTAAGCAACACCCGAACAGCATTAGAAGACTTTTAGAATAACATTATAACAGCGTCAGATTATGATTACAGAAGCGCAGAAAAAACGAATTATGGAGGCGATTGCCGCAAACCGTGGCAATTATCCGAGTGACGCCAAGCATGCCGCCTCCCTTGGTATCACCACTTCGGTGTACAGTGCCATTAAAAACGGGCAGACCGATAAAGTGCTTAGTGATGCAAACTGGATAGGAATTGCCCGCAGGTTGGGCGTGAACCTGCGCGGTGAAATGGAATGGAAAGCTGCAAAGACAGCCACATTCGAGTATATTACCGCCCAGCTGGAGTTTTCACAGCAGTCGAGTCTCTCGGCTATCCTTTGTGATATTCCGAACATCGGCAAGACGTTCACGGCGCGATATTACGTACAGAACCACAAAAACGCCGTGTACATAGACTGTTCACAGGTAAAAACAAAGCTGAAGCTGGTGCGTAAAATTGCCGCCGAGTTCGGTGTTGACAGCAAGGGACGTTATTCAGATGTTTACGATGATCTTGTGTATTACCTCCGGTCTATTGATAATCCACTCATTATTCTGGATGAAGCTGGCGACTTACAGTATGAGGCTTTTCTGGAGCTGAAGGCTTTGTGGAATGCTACCGAACGATGCTGTGCGTGGTATATGATGGGCGCGGACGGTCTGAAGGAAAAAATAAACCGTTCGATAGAATGCAAGAAAGTAGGATATACCGAAATGCTTAGTCGTTATGGCGATCGATACAGCAAGGTTACCCCGGATGACGGAAAGGAACGTGAGGCATTCCTGACTACTCAAGCACGGATTGTGGCAAAGGTGAACGCTCCTGAAGGTGCAGATATTGCACAGATTGTACGCAAGACACGTGGTGGATTAAGGAGAGTCTATACAGAAATTGAGAAACTAAAAATGGCAACAGCATGATGACAAGAATAGAAATGCAGACAATGGATGCTGTTATCGGTATCCATCGTGAAATGAAAAAAGCAAACGAGACAGACTGGGAGAAAAGGCGGTATGAGATAGCAAAGGAACTTTTCTTACATTGGGTAAAAACTTCTCTTAATTCTGTCGAAGATGATGCAGAAAACGCCGTTAAATGGGCGGATTTATTCATTTCTAAATTGAAAAAAGAGGGGTAAGTAATGAAACGTGCGTACAGTCCAAAAGAAATAGCGGCCATGAAATGGGTGACGCTGCCGTGGGGTGAGAAATGGAGTGCCCCATTTGGATTCCCGGCAGAGAACGCATCTTGGTTCATTAGCGGTGCCAGTGCCAGCGGTAAGAGTTCATTCGTGATGCAGCTTGCCAAGGAACTGTGCAATTATGGGCTGGTATTGTATATGAGCTATGAGGAAAAGGTAAATCAGAGCTTTCAAAAGCGAATGGGGTATCTGGGCATGAATGAAGTACAAGGCAAGTTTCGGGTGGCAACAGATGATACATACGATGAACTCGTTAGTAGGTTGAAAAAGCCTAAATCCCCAAAGTTTATCATTATTGACTCATTCCAAGTTGCAGATTGGGATTATCCCCATGCGGTTGAGCTGATGGAACAATTTCCGAAAAAATGTTTTATCTGGATCAGTCAGGAAAAGAAAAGTCAGCCGATGGGGGCTGGTGCAGTTCGTCTGAAATATATATGTGACATGAAAATACGTGTAGTCGGATACAAGGCATATTGCCAAGGCCGAGCTATCGGTGAAGCCGGAAGCTATTATGTCGTGTGGGAAGACGGTATTATACAAACAAGTAACAACTTATCAAAACAAGAATGATATGGGAAACGGGAAAGTTTATATCAGCGGGGCTATTGCCCATTATGATTTGGAAGAACGTCGCCAGGCATTTGATCAGGCCGAACGTTTCTTGAGTCTGAAAGGCTACAGCCCGGTAAATCCGTTCAAGAACGGGTTGCCGGGTGAGGCACACTGGAGAGAGCACATGCGGGCTGACATTGCCTTATTGCTTGGCTGCGATTTTATTTATATGCTGCAGGGTTGGGAATTATCAAAGGGGGCAAAGCTGGAGCTTGACGTGGCCAGTTCATGCGGTATTAAGGTGTTGTTTGAGAACCATTTTAATATGTAAAAATATGGGTGATGTGAAAATGAAATCCGGTGTTGTAGTAATCACTTTGACTGCTACAGTATATAAAGGAAGAATCCGTGAAACACTTTCTTCACGTGTAGGATTTTGTGGAGAATACAACACGAAAATCCTGTCAGAGTTGGGTAAGCATTTCAAAGAAATTTATTACAAGCAAACAGAACAAGAATGCGTGAAAAAATCACTCATACCCGATAAGATAGTTTGTCGTGTCAGTATAAAATCAACAGAGTGTGAGATGATCCTAAACGGAAAATGATATGGCACAGGAAATAACCAATTTCGCCCGGTTTTATGCCTCGTTCAACAAGTTGGCCTATCGAGGTGACCGGGAAGAATTCAAAAAGAGCATTGTATTACAGTACACGTGCAAGCGCACGGACAGTCTACGAGAAATGACCCGAAAGGAATATAATACCTGTTGTGATGCTTTGGAAAAATTAATCGGGAAAGATGAGTGGCGACAGAAAATGCGCGAAGAATTACGTTACCGCCGGAGTGTCTGCCTGAAGCTGATGCAGAAGTTGGGTATTGATACCTCTGATTGGGCACGCATCAATGATTTCTGCAAACATCCCAGAATAGCCGGAAAACCGTTTGGGAAAATTAGCGCAGAGGAATTGGAACAACTTGCCGTCAAGCTGCGCAGCATTCAGCGCAAAGGCGGTTTGAGGGAAAAACAAGAACAGAAAGTTAAACCGGCGGTCGGTATAGGGTATGTCCTGATAGACCCGAACGCCCCAAAATGTTAAATGATATGGACAGTAAATCAGAACAAGCGTTAAAGGAGCTGGCAACCCAAGCCAAAGAAGCCACTATGAACATGGAACGTGAAGAAGCTGCTGAATTTTTCGACCGGCTTGCAGACTGGGCATACACCCAGCATGAAGCCTGTCTGATAGACCCGGAACTTGAGATGCAAGACTATGACAATGAAGAATAAGACAATTTCAAACCATTAAAAACAAAAATTATGGCAAAAAGAGAAAAGAAGGTGATTATCACCGGTGTAACAAGAGAAGTGGCAGATGAAGCGTTTGCCGTCTATGCAAAAGCAGATGCCCAGAGTGCGAAAATTACGGCAGAAATCGAACTGCAGTGTGCGAAGATCCGCGAAAAGTATGCCAGTAAACTTGCCGAGCTTGAAGATGAAAAGGCAAAGGCCTTTGATACATTACAAGCCTATGCAACAGAGAACCAGACAGAACTATTCACTAAAAAGAAAAGCCTGGAGATGGCGCACGGCGTGATAGGTTTCCGTACCGGTACTCCGAAACTGAAAACACTGAAGGGCTTTACCTGGGCGAGCGCATTACAGCTGGTAAAAGAGTTCCTTCCCGGATATGTGCGACAGACAGAGGAGATAGCCAAGGACAAGCTGCTCGCTGACCGTGATACGGAAGATATGTTACCACAGATGGCTAAATGTGGAATTCAGGTAGCTCAAGACGAGACCTTTTATGTAGAACCAAAGAAAGAAGATGCAGCATGAAAAATCATGTAACAAAAGAACCCAAAATTGCCCTTTGCCGTAAATGCCACGGCAAGGGCGTGCTCATTTCGGGACGCTTCATAAAAAAGACAGAAGTATGCCCGCAGTGTGAAGGAAGTGGCCGTGTGACGGTAAGTTGCGAAATGACGCTTGACATCCGTCCTTATAAGCCAAAAGTAGAACAGGTTATGGATTGACAGTATCAAAATATGGGGAATCGACATGGTGTAAGTTATCAGAAACGTGTCGCTGACATCAACAGGATATATGACCTTTACGTCAAGAAAGGTGTCCCGAACAGGGAAATATGGCGAAGGTACATATATCCTGTGTATGGTATCAGCGAGAGGACTTTTTATAACATATTGAAGGCCTCCGCCAACCCCAAAAACGAAATGCCAGAAGATACCCAGCTATATTTTAAGTTTGATAACGAACAGAATGGATAAGAACACAAAGAGTATTATACGCCGGATTTTGTCTGATATCCGGGTGGAGCTTGGCGATGAGTTTGACAGGAACTTCGAACGTCAGGCTTTTTTTAATGATGCCTGGGCACGAAGGAAAAGCCCGACACGTCCGGGCGGTACGATATTGGTGGATACAGGCACACTCCGGCGTAGTGTACGGAGCCGTACAACAGATGACAGTATAACGTTCTATACCGACTTGCCGTATGCAGCCATCCACAATGACGGAGGAGAGATAGTGGTGACTGAGAAAATGAAGCGTTTTTTCTGGCACAAATATTATGAGGCCACCGGAAGTTTCGGGCGGAAAAAGAATGGTGAACGGCGGAATGACAAGAGGACGCGCCAGCTTTCCACAGAGGCCGATTTCTGGCGTTTTATGGCCCTCAAACGTGCCGGGACTACCATTCGCATACCTCGGCGAAGATTCCTCGGTACAGGGCCTGAAGTTGAGCGTATTGTGCGTGAGATAATTGAAGAGAATCTGAACGATTATTTTGATATGGATTTTAGCATAGAAAGGATATGAGAAAGGAAGTATACCAAATGTTGTGCGACCGTCTGAAAGAGGTCGGCGGCGGTGCCATTAAGCACATTGATTTATGGAACCATAATGTAGAATTTATCGAGCAGGAGGAGAATTGGGCACGACCGGCGGTGTTCGTGGAATTCCGGCCCATCAGGTGGAACGCTATCGTGCCGGGAATGGAATATCGTGCGGAGCCGGAAATCGCTTTGCATGTAGTAACCGACTGGGTTGGTAGTATGAGTGACGACAGCCTATTCAAGGAAGAAAGCCTGGAAGTGTTCGACCTGCTTGAGGAAATACACGAAACCCTTAGTTGCATGGAGGGGGAGACCTTTAAGGAATTTGACCTGGTGGAAAGCGACACCAACCATAATCACGAAGATATTGTGGAGAATATTGAAATTTATAGATGTGTTGTTTTCCGCTCCTTGGAAAAATAAATACCTTTGTAGCAAAAAATATTTTATGAAGTGGAATATAAGTTTTTTAATTTTGTTCTTATGCTCATGTCACGAGGATATAGAATTGCCTCCAATAGAAAATGATTATCGTGTAATATTTCGTAATGAATCGCATGCAAATATCTATATCCAAAGTCAACAATTAACTTCACCTTTAATAGAGTTGTCTTCCATGGAAGAAAGCGACACCATATATTCGTCTAACAATAAGATAGAAATAAAATGGTTTGGAGAAGGTACCTATTATAAGACATGTGTTAAGGATTTTCTTCTGAAAAAGGATGATGTTTCAAAGATAATTTTAAGTGAAACAGAATAAATTAAAAAAGGCAGTACATTGGTAATACAATACACTGCCTTTTTACTTTCATTTAATTAATAAACATCCATGAGGCACATGCTATTACCCCGCCAATCACAGTAAAAATCCAATCTAACCAATCCCAAGGACACCCATGTAGTTTATCCTTTAATTCAAGACACGATGCGGCAACAGCGGATGAATATAATGCCCCAAAAGAAGAGCATGCACATAATCCAACTAAAAAGCCCCCAACAAGATGCTTCCATCGGTTACTTTCTTTCAAAAAAGAGATAATTTTGTTCATAATGAATTTGTTTTGATAAATTGTTTGTATATTTGCAATCCAAGCACTGAAGGAATGGAAACCTGGCATTTTAGTCCTAAGCTCCGCCTGAAGTGCTTTTTTATTTTTCTATGTCGTTAACGGAATATAAGAAGTAGCTTTCCTGTATATATCCGCTTTTTTGTTTCCACACCTTTTTTGCTACGTTCAACCTTATTTTTTTACCCCTGACGATTGCTTCATAATAGAAGAACCGCTCAATTCCATCGTTACGCTGGTGTGTCAATGGTGACGATTCAATGAATTCAGCAGCCGCCAACACCTTGTCAAGTGTGGCGAGGTCATCTTTCGTCAAAACAGACGAACGTCCGAAGGTATCACTGAACAGATGCTTGTTGCCATAAATAGTGAAGCCAACCCGGATATCCCGATTTTCGGTTTTAAGTATTACGGACTTCTTAAGCAAAGGTTCCATCGTATGAAGGTAGTGCGTCCTCTCTATTGCCCTTTCCGATTTAGTTTTGTCCGCTACGCATTTCTGCAATAACTGACATGCCTGGCACAGCTCGTTGTCTGGTATGAACGCCTTGGAAAGTTTAACCTTTCCTTTGGCTATATCGCAGTCCCGGCATCGGCTGGTAGTGTACGGATTGTAGTCCGGTACGGATTTTTCCTGTTTTCCGGGATTGAAACGGAACATCCCTTTCGTATCATACTGCAGGGCTTCCTCTCCGAGTGCCATTGCTTCATCGTGCGGTGTAGCCGGATAACGCGACTTGCGAACCTGGACTACAGTACAACGGCAATTCCATCCGTTTGGCGGGTAGTATTCTTCCCAGAACGAGTCCGTGATAGGCAAGGTAACACCATGCAATACGGCATGTTCCGGACGCACCTTTCCGTCGTTAGCCGTGCGGTACTGCAGATAGTATCGGTCACCATCTTGCATAAAAGATTCCCACTTGGCAGCCATTTCAGCAGAGGACTGTACGAAATTGTATTCCGAACGAAGGTAATTGGAATTGTAAGTGTCGTCAATGCTTTGCACGTCTTTCAAGAAGCGTTCGAATGTCTTTCTATTGCCGTTCTCATCCAATAAGGACGGGAACGACTCGTTGAGTTCATGAAAAGCCTTCATGCCCGAAAAGACATAATTCGACCGGCTGAGTCTTTTCCTCATTATGTCCGACATTTCCACTTGCTGGAAAGAGTTATTCAATGTATCTGCGTGCAGACCGATGAATTCCTGTGCTGCCGGTTCTGCCAGAATGCCGATGCGTAGCGATGCCCCTTCTTCTTTATAAAGAGCACGCATCATTCCTTGAAAAGCTGACTTGAGCTTTTCCTTAAGCTCTGATGGGATATCGCCATCGGCAGACAGATGCGAACTGCTTCCAAGCAAAATGGAATAGCGGCTGTGCAGCCCCGAATAATCATCGGGGCTTAATCGAAAAAAGGCCGTGCATTTTTTTGCCTGTTCTTGTCATCATCATCTTCTTTACCCTTCTTTCCAATAAGGGAAGTCCCGGAATTACGTCTTTCACCTACCGGCATATTATATTTTTCGGCAAAATATTTCGGGTCAACTTCATAACGGTCCGCCACCATCGTTTCGAAGGATACCTGTTGCTCCGGTGTGTAATCCACTGAATCGTCCCATTCAAACCTAAGGCCCTTTATGGGGAAGCCGTGTTTAACCATGCGCGGGATGAGCTGGTTGTTCACGATGTCGGCCAGCATGGTGCGGTCGCTTTCCACGAGGTTCTCGAACACTTCGAGGTGTGTCTGCGACTGCGACAGGCTGGAGCCGTCCTCGATGGTCATGGTCTGTCCGATGATGAGCTTGGACAGTTCGGAGTTCGCCCTGTCCACGCGCTTGTCGTACACGTTGAATGCGTCGCCCTTGGTGCTTTCCACGACCTCTATCTCCGTGCCTTCCTGGAACACTCCCCAAAGGCTTGCCCCCATGCTGTCCATCATCTTTTCCATCTTGGCCAGTTCCTTCTCGTCGCGCGTGGTGGTCTTGGCGATGCGCATGGGCATGCCGAAAATCTCCGCGAAGGTATCCCAGAACGCCAGGGCGTTCTTCTTCGGTATGGTCTGCGTGGCGGCCTTGAGGAACAGCCCGAGGTCGTCAGGCTGCCCGGCTTCAATGAGCCAGTCCGTAAACGGGGCACGGCGATATTCCAGCCCGGTCGTCCAGTCCTGTCCGAGGTCGGTTACGACCCGTCCGTATTCGGGTATGACGTGCTTGCGCGGTATGAGCTTCACCCCGTCGTAGCAGATGCAGCCGTCCCCGTCGGTGACTATGTCGCCGAGCTCTATGAGCGAGTGGCCCCAATAGACGGAATCGAGCGACAGTTTCATCAGCTGGCGGAACCATGCCTGGTTGAAATAGTGTGCCGCGTCTTCTACCTCCTTGCCGTCCGCGCCGACAATCTTGAACGAGCGCGACATGACGAAGCCCTTGCGCTGTTCGATGCAGCCGGACAGGTGCAGGTCAGCGTCCACGTCCCGGTAGATGTCGTAAAGCGGCTTGCGGTTTGGGCTGTCCACGTTGATGGCCAGCGGCCAGGCGGTGCGCCAGTCTTGTATGTCCTTCCGCGTCAGCGCGTCGGTCGTGCGCTGCAGGTTGACTACCATCTTCCGCACTTTCCTGCGGTCGCCTTCCTTTGCGAGATTGAAGTCTCCGTATCTCGTATGCAGCATCCGGTCGTCATGGCCGGCGAAATACTGCCTTATGTCTTTCCATATTCCCATAAGCCTACCAGTTATAGCGTTGTTTCTTCTGGCACCCGTAAATGAATGTTCCGCTTACCGGCTCACCATCCTCGTCCAGTACGACCGGCAGATCCGGCACAATCTTCCCTGCCTGTACGCCCTCCAGCCATTTGACGGCCCTTTCGTAACGCTCCTTGCGTATTTCCATGCCCATCTTCTGCGGCAGGGACGCCGCCATGTGGTAGAGCGCAATGTCGCAGCAGTACATGACCACGAGCCGGTTGCGTTCGTCGCCTTCTGCGGCGAACAGGGCCGCGCAGTCATATTTCGGGCGCAGGTATCCTGCCATTTCCTCCTGCGCCTCCATCTCGGCATTGCTGCGGTTTTCCGTGCTTACCTGGGACACCACCTTCAGCGCGCTCTCGCCGATGACCACCTTGTAATCCTCGTCTGTAATGAACATAATGCCTCCTTTCAATGCGTTACGAACAATGCACGTTTCTCGATGTCCTGCACGGTCACCCCCTTGCGAAACCGGCGGCGTGCCACCAGTTCCTTGATAGCCTTCTTGGGTACGACTTTCAGTCCGCCGTTCAGGTAAACCACATAAAACTTCATGCCGTGGAGTTTGGAAAGTTTCACGGCCTTTTTCACGGCACGCTTGTATTGCCATGCGAAAATCAAGTCCTTTATAAATCTGAACATATCACCAGCTGTTTTTTGAGGAATGGCGCCTCATGCCAAGCCTCGGTTTGTAAATCTGTTGTCTTGTATGTTTTTGTAGAATCCAGATGGCTCCCTCGTCCGCGTCCGGCGCGTCATCATGCACCCGGCTGCCGCGTTCGAGTGCGAGCGTCTGTTCTATACCGACCTGCATGTCCGGAGTGTCCTTCAATGCTTCATTGTAGAACACGAAACCGCGTTCCCACAAGGGCGAAACGGCCTCAATGCGCTGGAGTTTCTCCGGTTTCTTGCGCATGTCCGGCATGATGGGAAGCTGGTAGCCGCGGCGGTTGCCCTCCTCGGTGAACTCGTCCAGGATGATGTCCTGCATGAAGTTCGCCTCCATGAAGAAGAGGACGGCTGCCTTGTCGCGTGTGCGCTCGTACAGGTCATAGAGCCACCGCACCATGCCGGTCACGGTGTCCTGCCGGACGTAGCAGTCGATGAGGTGGAGTTCGGAGCCGGTCTTTCCCCACAGGCGCGAAGCCTTGTAGTCGTTGGCTGTGGTTGACTTGAACGAAGGGTCGGTGTAGCACACGAGCTGGTCGTACTTTTCGAGCGGCAGCACCTTTTTGAAACGTATCCAGTCATGGCGGAAGATGGTGCCATCCTTGATGGGGTTGTGCATCATTTCCTTCTCCCATGCCCTGTATCCCACGAAGTCGCGGTATTCCTGCGCCTCCTCCTTCGTCCACTTCTCCTTCCATACAGGATTGCCGTCACGGTCAACCGCTTTGATTTCCGACACATATACTCCTTTGGTAGCTGCAATGTTGGCCAGCACGGAGGTCTTGGAAATGAGGTTTCCTACCATGATGAAGCGTCCGCGCCCCACATCCAACGCGCCAAAAAGTGCCTCCTTCACCCAATCGGTAAGGTCTTTGACACGTTTCTCGTTGCGGCAAAGCTCGTCGTCATCGAGGTCGTCGATGACTATGTAATCAGGGCGTGCCTCACGTTCGCGCAGGCCGCGTGGCGACTGTCCGCGTCCGCAGGCCAGGAACTTGACGCCGGACTGTGCCGTAAACTCCCCTTCCTGCCAGTCACCGATGCTTTTCTGCTCTCCGAAATCGGCGATGAGCCTTTGGTTGAATTCCAGTTCCGCCTGTATGTCCGAGAGCAGGCGTATGGCGCTGTCCTCGCTTTTTCCGACGACCACCATGAAATTGATGAGCCGCTTGGGCTGGAACATCAGCCAGAGCGGCATGAAGATGTCAAAATGGGTGGACTTGGCATGGCCGCGCGGCCATTTGAATACTGCCTTCAGGTTCGGGGTGTTCTTGACCTTGACGGCCGCCGTGTTGTGGAACGGTGCATTATGTATGGTACGGATGACTTCGCCCGTCACCTTGTCGCGCAGTTGCAGGAAATGCGGGAAGTAGTATTCACAGAACGCGGCATAGTCCTTTTGCAGACGCCGGATGCGCCTATCCTTTTCGACCGGCGTTTCTCTTATCAGCAGTGCAGTGTCCGTGATGGACTGGATGTGCTTGCAGTGTTCCTGCCATTCCGCATACCTCTGTTTAATCTCTGCCAGTGTCGCCATGCGTCACCTCCCCAGGCTCGTGCCCATGCTTTCCACTATATACTTGTCCTGGTACTTGTTGATGGCCTTGATAAGGTCGGGCGTGAGTTCCGGGTCGGTCTGCGCCCGGTGCTCCAGCCATTTTGAAAAGGCCATGAACACCTCGATGGCATCCACCACGTTGGCCTTCTTGTCGAGCTTCTCGATGACCGACGACAGTTTGGCCAGCTTGTCGCCCAGTCCGGCGATGAGGTTGGCATCCTCGGATGCGTTCACCTGCTCTATGAGCTTGTCGATGGTCAGCAACAGCTTGTTGACCAGTTCCGGGCGTGTGATGCTCTTGGCCGCCCTCGCCTCCTTCCATCCCTCGGCGGAACACCATTTGGAGACGGTGACGCGCGATATGCCTATCTTGTCGGCAATCTCGGTCTGTTCCATCCCGGAAAGGTACAATGCCCTGCCGAGTGACTTCTTCTTCTCAATGTCTGCTTTCTTCATATCTGGTAAAATCTTGAATGCGTGCGTATCTTACGGCAAAGTTGCGGCGTTTCGGGCTGAACGCCAAAAAGATAGGAAACGGTTGCATAGAAGTGTGCAACCGTTTCACACTTTTTTGGCGGCCAGCCCTTTGCGGTGTAATATTGCAGCGTAAAACGCAAAACGCGAAAACAAAATGAGTGCAAGACGAGTAAGAATTTCAAACGACAGCCTGAACAGCTACGGCTCCCGTGTGCTGACCGCAGGCATGAACGTGGAGCAGTACTGCCGGAATCCCGTGCTGCTTTACATGCACGAGCGCGGCAATGTGATAGGCTATGTGAAAGACCTGAAGTCCGAGAACGGCGAAGTGACCGGCGAGCTGGTCTTTGACGAGGCCAGCGAACTGTCGAAGCGGTGCAAGAAACAGTACGAGTTCGGCAGCTTGCGCATGGTCAGTGCCGGGATAGACATCTTGGAACTGAGCGACGCAAAGGAACACCTCGTGCAGGGACAGACCCGGCCGACGGTGACGAAGAGCAAGCTGTTCGAGGTGTCGCTAGTGGACATAGGAGCCAATGACGATGCCATCGTCCTGAAAAGGGACGGCACGGTGATAAATCTCGGCAAGGACGGCGAATGCCTCCTGCCATTGTTGAATAACAAACCCCAAAAACAAAAAGTTATGGATCAGAAAATGCTGGCCCTCCAGTTGGGCCTGCCGGAAACGGCTGACGAGGCGGCCATCAGCGCGAAGCTCGCGGAACTGAAAGCCTCCAAGGAAGATGCGGACAAGCTCCGCAAAGAAAACGAGACACTGCAGCTCGGACGCATCACGGCGGCGGTGGAAAAGGCCATTGCGGAAAAGCGTATCGGCGAGGACAAGAAACAGCAGTTCATTGAGCTCGGTAAGAAAATCGGAGTGGAAGACCTGGAAAGCACTTTCGGTGCCATGTCGCCGCAGGTGAAGCTGAGCGCAGTCGTCGGCCATTCGGGAGGCGCTCCTTCTGTAACTACTGCCACTTACAAGAAACTGAGCGAGGTGCCGGCAGATAAGCTGGAGGAGATGCGCGAGAAACAGCCGGACGAATACAAGCGCCTGTACAAGGCGGAGTACGGCATGGAGTGTGAAATCTGAATGTGAAACCTGATAAAGACAATGACAATGAACAAGAAAATCATGATGGTGCTGGCTGCTGTCCTGTTCAACTGCATGACAGGCGGTTTGCTGGCAATGGCGGCCGGTATTTCTCCGGTGGCCGGTGCGGCCGGCATGAATGCCGTGGCCGTCCTGTTCGGCGACATCATGCCCCAGGGTGTGTTGCGTGCCGGAGTGTATAAGGAAATATGGACGGGCGAGCTGGTGAAAGCCCTGCGCGGCCTGCTGGAAGGCACGTGGCTGGACGGCATACCCGACAGCTCGTCCCTGGTGAACAACGACATCATCCACCTGGTGGAGGTGGGAGTTGACCCGGAAGTGCTGATCAACAACACGACTTACCCAATCCCCTTGCAGGCTCTGGACGATGCGGATATCGCCATCGAACTTGACAAGTTCCAGACGAAGGTGACTCCCATTACGGACGATGAGCTGTATGCCATCAGCTACGATAAAATGAGCCGTGTGAAGGAGAGCCACTCGAACGCCATCAATGACGCCAAGTTTGCGAAGGCGGCCCATGCGTTGTGCCCTACGGAAAATACAGACACCACTCCGGTATTGGTAACGACCGGCGAGCGTGATGCCGACACGGGCCGTCTGCGCCTTGTGCCCGGTGACATCGTGCGCCTGAAAGCTGCATTGGACAAGTTGCGTGTACCGGCTGACAAGCGTCGCCTGGTATTGTGCAGTGACCATGTAAACGACTTGTTGATGGCAGACCAGAAGTTCAAGGAGCAGTATAACCTGAACCAGACGGATGGCAGGATAGGCCGCCTGTACGGTTTCGACATCTATGAGTTCGGGAATACCCCGCTCTATACCGTTGCCGGCAAGAAGAAAGCTGTCGGTGCCTTGGCCGAAGCCGGGGAATTCCAATGTTCGTTCGCCTTCTATGTACCGCGTGTGTTCAAGGCCACCGGCTCTACCAAGATGTATTACAGCGAGGCATCGACTGACCCGGAATACCAGCGCAACAAGATCAACTTCAGACACTACTTCATCTGCATGTTCAAGAAAGCGGATGCCGGTGTGGCAATCCGCAGCGGCTATCAGGCATCGTCGGACGGCAGCATCACGGCAGACCCGACTACCGTGACAATCCCGGCTGAGGGTGGCAGTAAGGACGTGACGGTGACAGCAAGCGGCGCATATACGGTGGGTGCAGCCCCTGAAGGCTTCAGCGTAAGCAAGAAAGGCAATACTGTGACCATTTCAGCAGAAGCCAATGAAGGTGAACAGAAAAGCGGAACCCTGACATTGACCTTGCAGTCCAACAACAGCAAAACGGCCAAGATAACGATAACCCAAACGGCAGGAGAGTAAGTCATGGCACAATTGAAACGTTTGGTATTGCATTGTACAGCCACCCCAGAAGGCCGCGAAGTGAGCGCGGCGGACATCCGCCACTGGCACACCGACCCGGTGAGCAAGGGCGGTCGTGGATGGAAACAGGTCGGCTATACCGACATGATACACCTGGACGGAAAGGTGGAACGCCTGGTGGACAACAACGAGGACGCACAGGTGGATCCTTGGGAGATTACCAACGGGGCAAAAGGGTACAACTCCACATCCCGGCACGTTGTGTACGTCGGCGGCGTTGCCGCTGACGGCAAGACCCCCAAGGACACCCGTACCCCGGCGCAGAAGAAGGCGATGGAAGCCTACGTGAAAGACTTCTGCCGGCGTTTCCCCTCCATCCCGGTTGTAGGGCATAACCAGCTGGCGGCGAAAGCCTGCCCGAGTTTCGATGTGCCTGCATGGCTGGAATCGATAGGAATCAAACAATAAAAACATAGTATCAGATGGGACTCAGTGAAATTCTCAATTTCGTACTGGGTGGCTCTCTTTTGGCGACCGTGGTTGGCATTGTGACGCTCCGCGCGACGGTGCGCAAGGCCAACGCGGAAGCCGAGAAGGCGAAGGCGGATGCCGAAACCGTGCGGATTGACAACGCTGAGCACGCCACCCGGATACTTGTGGACAATATAGTCGAACCGTTAAAAGACGAACTCAATGCGACGAGGAAAGACCTTCAGGCGACGAAACGCGAAATGGCACGCCTTCGCAAGGCCATTGACACTGCCAATTCTTGCAAGCATCATGACGATTGCCCTGTGCTTCGCGGGGTGCGCGAGCACCCGAAAGACAGCGCGGGAAACGACACGGACGGAAACGGCGACGGGCCGGGCGGACAGCATGAGGAGCGAAGTCCGCCTGATACGGACGGAAACGGTACCGAAGTCGGAGGTGAGCCTGAAGATACCGGCTGACAGCCTTCTGAGGCTTCCTCCGCTGGCCTCATACAGCGGGAAGAGCGGACAGGCCAGCGTGTCGGTAAGCCGCGACAGGGACGTGATCACCGTGTACGCGAGCTGCGACAGCCTGCAGCTCCTGGTGGAATACTACGAGCGGACATCCTCCGTGTGGAAGGAACGCTACGAGGAGATGACCGGGCTGTACAAAGAAGAAATAAAACAGCGTTCGAACCCCGTTAAAACATTCTTCTACGGTTTCGGGGTCGGAATACTGCTGAGTGTGCTAACAACAATAATCATCATTCTAAAACGAAAGAACAATGGCAACTAAGAAATTCATATACGGCATAGCCGTGGTAAAGTTCAACAGCAAGGAAATCGGCTACATCGAGAAAGGCAGCTGGGACTGGGGCGGCACTAAGCCGGAGAGTACGGACGTGGAAGCCGAGCAGGTACCTGACGCTCCGGTGCTGACACTGGCCAACAAGAACGCGACCATCGCGCCGACGTTCAACCTCATCCAGCTGGACTATGAGAACATCCAGGCCGTGCTTGGCGGCACGCTGGTGGGCAGCACGGGCAGCTACACCGGCTGGAAGGCCCCGACCGACCTCGTGGAGCTGCGCGGCCCGTGGGAAATCCAGTTCGTGAGCGGCCAGACGATGAAGATACCCAACGGCACCATCATGGCCAACCTGGGCGGCAAGCTGACGCTGACCGAAGTGTCTAAGCTGGAATGCCAGCTCAAGGTGAACAAGCCGGAAGAACCGGATACTGCACCATACGAAATCAACGACACAGCAGAAGATTAGTATGGACAAAGATACAGAGCGTATTATTCAGCATGAGGGGGCGGCCGCCTTGTTAGACAGGGGCGTGTCCGTCCCCTTAAAGGATATTCACGTTCCATTCATCAAAAAGCCGATTAAGCTCCGTGTTACCATGCGCCGACCACGTATGGGAGGTTTGATGCGTCTGGCACAGGTATATCTGTCTTTGGGAGTAACTGCAGCAGAAATAAAGCAATTCACCAAAGAAGAAGAAATGGCTTTTATCGCCTTGCACGGTAAAAGGATAAGCCGGATGATAGCCTACACATTATGCAGAGGATGGTGGAGCCGTCATTTCCTTGTCGGTTTCACGGCATGGTGGGTCAGGAACTGGATGGAAAAGGAATACCTTGAGGCGGCGATGCACAGTTTTATCATGCTATTGGGGACGGACCATTTTACGAGTATTATCAGATCAGCCGAGAAGATGAATCCGATGAAACTGAGGCTGAAACTGAGCCAAAAGATAAAGGGGAGTTAAAGACGGTCTATGAGCCCTCTCATAGCCCCTTCGGGTTCGTCTGGCAGATAGCAAACGCTACCGGCTGGAGTGTAAAGTATATCCTGGAAGGAGTAAACTTCCAGACCTTGATAATGATGCTGGCCGATGCCCCACGGTACATACGGAAGAAAAAAGAGGAGAAGAGTGCCGAGGACGAGGCTAATGAAATCGTAGGATTCTTTCAAAGCAACCTTAAAAAATGAGCGTAAAACCTGTAGAAATAGAAATATTGATGAAAGACCGGCTTACAAGCGGACTTGACAAAGCCGGTCGAAAAGTAGATGAGCTGAAAGTCAAGACAAGCAGTGCTACATCGGAAATGGAGCGGCTTGACCGACAAGCCCAATCGGTAAAAAATACTGCATCCAAGATTGCGGGTGCTTTTGCCGTGCAGCAGCTTGTTCAGAATATCATCAAGGTTCGCGGTGAGTTCCAGCAGCTGGAGGTGTCTTTCAATACAATGCTTGGAAGCGAGGAAAAAGCCTCCGAACTGATGGATCAGCTTATTCGTACAGCCGCGACAACCCCTTTTGACCTGCAGGGAATAGCCAACGGTGCCCGGCAGCTGCTCGCATACGGTGAGAACGTGGAAAACGTAAATGACGACCTCATCCGTCTGGGCAATATCGCAGCCGGACTAAACCAGCCCTTAAATGATCTGGTTTATCTTTACGGCACAACAATGACACAAGGTCGATTGTACACCCAGGACTACAACCAGTTTGTCGGTAGAGGTATTCCTTTGGGTCGAGAACTGGCCAATGTTTTAGGGGTAGCAGAAAGCAAGGTACGTGAAATGGTTGAAGCTGGAAAAGTCGGATTCCCGGAAGTCCAGAAAGCACTGCAGAACCTTACCAATGAGGGCGGCATGTTCTATAACCTCATGGAAGAACAGAGCAAGACCATTACCGGACAGATATCCAACATTGAAGACAGCATATCCACCATGTTCAATGAAATAGGGAATCGTTCTGAAGGCATTATAAACAGTTCGTTGAGTGGCGTTTCCTATCTGATTGAACATTATGAGCAGGTCGGACGTGTTCTGGTCGGACTTGTTGCAACTTACGGAGTATATAAAACTGCAGTCATGGCTGTTACCGCCATGCAAGCCCTGCAGACTGCCGGTGTTGGAGCATTGACAACTGCCGAGACAATACACTACGGATGGTTGGTGCTTGTGGAAAAGGCACAAAAGATGCTTAATGCCACTATGCTTGCCAATCCTTATGTCCTGGTAGCCACATTAATTGCCGGAGTCGTAGCGGCAACGATATCGATGAAGAACGAGGAAGAGCGTTTGAGGGAAGCAGAGGAAGACTACCAGGCAGCAAAGCAGAAAACGATAGAGGCCGAGGAAGAACACCGTCGTAAGATGGAAGAATTATGCAGTGTTGCCGGTGATGAGAGCCTTGCCACCGATACCAGACGCGAGGCATTGAACAGGCTGGAGCAGAAATACCCGGATATATTCGCCAAATACGATACAGAATACGAAAAGCTGAAAAACATCAAGCGTATCAAAGAAGAAATCGCCGCACTGGAAGCCGGTTCCTCAATCACAAAAACAGAAAACGAACTGAACCAGGTCAATGCTCGAATTAAAGAGCTTGAGGCGAAAAAAGCCACAGAACGGTGGGAAGATGCTAATGGGTCCGGAACAAGAATGCGCAAAGTTGGAGGGCTGTCTTCTTCAGAGGAATCAGAACTGAAAAACCTTCAGAATAAACGTAAGGCACTATCAGCACAGGCACGAAAAGAAAGCGTGAATGCGTATTTCGAGAACTTGACGGGGGTAAGTAATGAAACACTCACACAACAGATAAAACAGCGTGAGAACCTTCTTGCCCTGATGTCCGTACAGGAAAAGAAGTACGGAAAAATAACATACGGCGACGGACGTCTTACAGGAACTTACAGCCGTGACGAACTGCAATACCAGCTGAACAAATTACGATCGGAGCAAAATAAGCGTAACTTGAAAAAAGACTCCAGTGCGGACTGGGCAGAAACGGCCAGAAAAGAATATGAAGAGGCATTGAAAGCCTACAATGATTTCCTTTCGGAGACATCCAATAGTCTGACACAGGAGGAATACGAAAAGAAAGCCAAGGAGCTCAAGGATGCGCTTGACCTTGCCAAAAAGGAATATGACCGGACAAAACCGGAAGACAACAAGGATGCCGAAAAGAAAAACAAGGCGAAAGAAAAGGCGGACAGAGAAGCTGAACGTGAAAAGAAGTCGGCGGAACAGCTCGGCCAGGAACTGGTGGAACTGCAACGGAAAAATGATGCGGCGGAGATTGAGGCGATGGAAGAAGGTCTGCAAAAAAAACTGCGTCAGCTGGATAATGAATACCAGGCCAAAAATGATGAGATAGCCAAACTTGAGGCTAAATGGAAACGCGAAAATCAGAAAGCCGGTCTTACCACCGGCACGGACGGTCTTACCGACGAACAGAGGCTTGCATTGGATGATGCCAGAAGCCAGAATCTATCCTCCCGTCAGAAAGCGGAGAAAGAGGCATATCAGGCCGAATTTGACGCCATGCAAAGTGATGTCCTCCGTATTGTGTCTTATGCCGGTAAAACGAAAGAATTGCGCGAACAGCAATGGAAGGATGAACAGGCGGCCATCGACAAGATGAAGGAAGGAAGCGATAAACGGATTCGCCAGATACGCCTGAATTACGAGAAGGAAATTGCCGAAATCAATGAACAGGAAGCCCGCCTTCGTGCGGCACAGGGAGGCACACTGACAAAAGAACAAAGCCAGGGGTTTGTGCAGTCTTATGCCGAGGCACATGGCCGTATGGAAAACGGCGTGCGTGACGTTGAAGGAAACGAGGTCGCCAAAGGAAAGAAAAAACTGGAAGCTCTTTTGCAGGAATATCAATCCTACGACCAGCGTCGCCGTGATATTGACAGCAAGTATAATGAGGATATGGCCGCTTACAACCTGGAACTCTCACGGCTAAAGGAATCCGGGGCTGATACATCTGACGTGGAATCCTCCATTTCTGCCAGAACAGAGAAGTACAAAGAGGAAATAGCTTCATTGGAAGAAGACATACTGAGAGCGTCCGATTTTTACAGCAAACTATTCGGTGACGTTTCCGAAAAAGGGTATAAAGCATTGTCAGATTTCTATGCCCAGGCAAAGGATGTGCTATCCGGTGCAAAGGTCGGTTCCGGCGGTGTTTCACTTTCGGTACCGGCAAAGGATGAGAACGGAAATTTCGTTAAGAAGCAGGTGACGGTTACCGTAGCCGAATTCGAGCGGATGCAGAAGCGTGTGAAGGAAATACAGAAGGAACTGGAGAAAGGCAATCCGTTCAAGGCATTCAAGACCTCTTATGATGACCTGCTTAAAGCCATCAAAAAAGACGGTGACATATCCGGAGCTTTGAAAGACTTTAATGTCAAAGGAAAGGAACTCACTTCTACAATCCGTGGCTGGGGAGATTCCCTCGGTGCCGTATTCGGTGACCGTTTCGCACAGTCCATCGACGAGATGATGACCTTTGTTGATGGGGCTATGGATATGGGAACCGGTATAGGACAGATTTTTTCCGGAGACATTGTCGGTGGTATCACCAATACGTTAAGCGGACTTGGGTCTATTATTTCCATGTTCACGAGCTGGAAGGAAAAGATGGAAGAGATGAAGCGCGAATGGTATATTGCCGAAATTGAAACAAACCGCGCCATCCGGGAACGTAACGAGGAATACGCAGCCAACCAAAGTCTGATAAGTGATATTATCAAGGACGTGGAACTGCTGAACTGGCTGGTGGAGAAAGGCTATGCCAAACCGTCCAGCATATCAGTCTGGGAGGCGCAGTCTGAGCAACTTTCACAATTACAACAGGACCTCAAGGCGGAACAGGCGGTTTATGATGACCTTTGGAACAAGCTCCAGGGAAGTGATGCACATTGGGAATGGGGTAACTCCTTAAATGGAGGTTCTGTTACTCATAGCCTCCGCGGTATGAGTGCGGAGCAGATAGAACTGTACTACAACCAAAACAAACTGAGCGATGCCGCCCGTGACTATTACGAGGCATGGGTGGATAGCGGAAAAACGGTTGAGGAACTGGTCCAGAACATTGAGGAATGCTACTCTACAATGCGGGAAATGGTAATGGGTGTTTCATTCGACAGCTTCCTTTCAAATGCAAAAGATGCACTAAAGGAAATGAGAAGTGACATCAGCAAGTTGGGAGAATTTACAGAGGATACATTGGCAGAAGCCGTATTAAATGCCTTCATGTATCAGGACCTTTCCAAGGTGCTTCAGCCTTTGTATAACGAACTGTCAGAAGCATTTATTGACGGCACCGCAGACAAGGACTACCTGTCAGACTGGCGTGAACGTTTTGAAGAAGCCATGCAGGAGGCCGGAGAGCGTCTGGACGCAATGGCTGATGCCGCCGGTGTTGATTTGGATTCCGGAGGCACGTCACAAAGCGGTAAGTCCGGCAGTTTTGATGCAATGAGCCAGGATCAAGGGAGCAAACTGGAAGGACTTTTTGTTTCCGGACAGATGCACTGGGCAAGTATTGATGAGAGGATGGAAGATGTAAGCGAACAGATGGGTGTCGCCATCGATCACCTTCAGAAGATTGAGGAGAACACCGGTACCAGTGCAAAGCACCTTGCAGAGATCAATAACTATATAAAGAAAATGGAACGTGACGGAATAAAAGTAAAATGATATGGATGCGGTATTAGGAGGTAAGATGTTTATCAACGGGGTGGACGTCTGGAAGGAATATGGCGTTTTTCTCGTTGAAAAGAAACGGGGTGACAGGAATAACCTGAAGGCAATCATGGCCCCTTCAAAAACAAAAACCCATGTGGCGGTAGATATTCGCGAAGAGAATGGGGAAAAATACTCATCCGTTCTGGACGTGAAAAACCAGGCTCGTGACGTGAAACTTTACTTCGCCCTTTACGCCGATACTCGTAACAAATGGCTCGAACAGTACAGAGGCTTTGTTGCTTTTCTGAAACAAGGGGATGACGGATGGCTGGATATTTTTTTTCCAGACCTTGATATGACATTGCATGTATTCTACAAAGAATCGAGCGACTACGAACCCCTGACATACCTTTGGAAGGAAGGGAAGCAGGCCAGCAGGTTCTACGTGACTTTCCGTGAACCGCAGCCACAATTATAACGACATTAAAACGGCATTAGAATATGATAACAATATACGGAAGTGACGGCATTGCAAAGGCACAGATAGCAACAGATGACAACAGTACACAGGTCAAGGAGATACAGGGCGACAATATCCTCACCCTGTCCTTTACCTTGTATGAGCACATCGCGCTTGAGGTGAACGATTACACAGAATTCCAGGGCGAACGTTACTGGCTCATGGAGCAATACAAGCCGGAGCAGCTGTCCACCGTTGAGTGGAAGTATGATGTAAAGCTGTACGGAATCGAAAGCCTTCTGAAACGTTTTCTCGTATTGAATGATACAGACGGGGACGATGAGCCGGTTTTTACTTTGACCGCCCCACCAAGAGAACATGTCGCCCTGATTGTGAAGAGCATCAACAACGGGATGAACAATACCACCGACTGGAAAGTCGGAACGGTGGAAGGCACGGAAAACATCGTTATCGACTACGAAGGTAAATACTGTGACGAGGCACTGAAAGAGGTGGCAGAGAAAGCCGGAAACCGTGCTGAATGGTGGTGTGAGGGGCAGACCGTCAATGTGTGCCGGTGTGAGCATGGGGAGGAAGTGACACTGGCTTACGGCAAGGGGCTGACTTCCCTGGAATGTGACATGGCGGACAATGTAAAGTTTTACACCCGTTTATATCCGATAGGAAGCAGCCGGAATATAGATCCGGAGCGATACGGACATTCACGCCTCCAACTTCCGAACGGTGAAAAGCATATTGATGTCAATGTTGAAAAATATGGTATATGGCATCATTACGAGGCTGACGCTTTCGCAGATATTTATCCGAAGCGTATTGGTACTGTAACCGGTGTGAGAAGTGAACAGGTTACAGGCGAGGACGGTAACCCATTCAAAATATATTATTTCCGTGATGACAGCATGGGATTCGATCCGAACGATTATGAAATCGGCGGTAAAGTAAAACGTGTGTCATTCCAGGAACGCAGTGAACTGGCCGGTCTTGGTGATGAAGAAAACGGCACATATTATTTTGAGGTTAACTTCAATAGTGATACGCGCGAATTTGAAATCATAACCATCTGGCCGTATGATGATGACACCCAGCTTCCGAATGACACCCTGATACCTAAAGTCGGAGACAAATATATCCTTTGGAATATACGCATGCCGGATGAGTATTATCCACTGGCGGAGCAGGAGTTCAAGCAGGCAGTTGACAAATATAATGAGGAACACGCCATTGATGTAAGCTGCTACAAATCACCTACGGACCATGTCTATATCGAGGAACACGGAATAGACCTGTACATCGGTCGTCGTGTCCGTCTGGAAAGTACCAAATACTTTCCGGAAACGGGTTTCCGAAACAGCCGCATTACAAAAGTCACACGAAAAGTGAACCAGCCTTCGCAGATGGATATCGAGATAAGTGATGCGACAAGCACCGGAACAATGGAAGCCATAAGCGACAGCATCACCGATGCGAAGAATTATGTCAAGACTGCCACGTCCGGGAGCTTCCCAGACCTGATACGCAGCTGGGATAACACTTACCCGACCGACAACAATGTGTTCTCGGCACGCAGGACATTGAAGGAAGCATTGAGCAGGCTACGCGAGGATACCGCACAAGAAAAGATACGTTTCCTGAAGGGGGCCGACTTCGGCAAGTATGAAGCCGGAGAAAGCGGTGCAACGGTGGACGGTGACGGTAATGCCGAATGGCTGACCGCAGTCATCCGTGAATTGCTGCGCTCATTGAAATTCGTGGACGGCATGACCGGAGAAGGCTGGCAGCTGTGGATGGACGCACTGACGGGGCTAAGCAACCTGACCATCGACAAGGTGACCATCCGACAGACTCTGGTAGCCCTGGAGCTGCTCATTCAGAAGGTGCGCAGTATTGGCGGACAGTTCGTAGTCAGTGCGGCCAGCGGCAAAATAAAGACTGTCACGAAGGACGGCGACAACTATAAAATCACATTCGAGCAGGACAATGAATTCGTAGCGCACGACCTGATGCGCTGCGCGGAGTTCACCGGCGCATCCTTACGCGGTTACTGGGTCGAAGTGTCCGCCTCGGACGGGAATGGGATCATTGTACCCGTAAGCGAGTTCGGAGATGTGGAACCGAAAGAAGGCGACGAATGTGTGTTGATGGGCAACACACAGAACCGGCTTCGCCAGAACCTCATCTCCATTGCGGCCACCGAGGACGGACAGCCGCGTGTGGACGTACTGGACGGTGTGTGTGCCAAGAACTTCAACGGCTGTCTGCGCGTTCGCCTTGGTAATCTGGATGGAATTAGCGACAGCCGGTTCCCAACAGACAATCAACCGCACGGTAACGGGTTGTATGGTGATAATGTGTACCTGATGGGAACGTTCGTTCTGACTACCGGAGAGGACATCCTGACGCGTTTTGAAATAACTGAAGGTAAAATTGAAGCTGCAGTTGAAGGGCTTAGGCAGGACTTTGCCGGTGATAAAGGTTATTTAAGTAATGCAACGTTTTATGACGGAATGTCCTTATGGGATACTGATAATGAAGCCGTCTTTTTCCTTGTAGGCAATAAGTGGATTTGGGCAAACAATAAGGTGCTTACTAATAAGGGAAACTTTGCTAATGTCGTCACAGATAATGGCAGAACGGTTGTTTTTATATGTAATAATTATATAACCCAGAAGAACGAAAATTTACGTAGTATTCCTAATTTTTCAGTCAATGATAACGGGAAAAAGGAGGCTATACCTGTTTATTTGAGTTTCTTTTACCGGTGTAAGAAAAGTGGAACACTTAAAGTTTGTTTTGAAAATATAGACAAAACCGATTTTGAGAATTTCAACAGTATGGAAGTGTTGGAAGATCTTGAAGTCACAGAAGGATATCAACAATACAGCTGTAACGGGTTATGGAATGGCACAGGAGATTTCAAGCTGTCATTTAGTGGAGAAATATACTTGTACATGCTAATATTATCTACTGACAGGATTGAAAGCCTAACATATAAATATAGGACGCTTTTTGAACAGTCTGAACGACTTGTTAAAATTTCATCTGCCGTTTTTGATAAAGATGAGAACGCACTTAAAGAAACCGGCTTGTTTATTAAGCCGGAAGGTGCCGGCCTGTATGCACAGGATGCAGACGGGAAGGTTGCATTGATCGGTGTCAGTGTTGATGAGGTTGATGAAGAGGGCAATAAAAAAAGTACGATCAAACTTACTGCAGACCATATAAAACTGGAAGGGCTTATTACAGCTAACGGCAACTTCAAAATTTTAGAGGATGGGAGTATAGAGGCTACAAATGGAAAATTTAAGGGAGAAATAATTGCCAATAAGGGTTCCATCGGAGACCTTTCAATAAGCTCTGATAGTCTTTATTATGGTAATATAGAAAATTGGGAATTACCGGAGAAAAAGACATTAATCAATGCCGGCCAGATCCGTCTTCAAAATTATATGATAGACGAAAAACGTGGCAAATGGATTTTACATCAATTATTTATGGGAGAATCCGCTGATCCTGATGATGACGATAATGGTACTTTCCTATACATAAATAAGGACCAGCAACAAGGCTCTGATATAGCGTCCCTATACAGGCCCGCAATCAGAATTAAGTCAACTCTCGGCAATGGCCATTATGTATCAATGTTATCTACCGGAAGTATAGTCGTTAATAAAGGTGGTGTTATTGAAGCTGGCGCTATATTTGATATGTCGCCAGAATTACCACTTGTGCAACAATATCAATTTTCTGTAGGTAATGGGTCTGTTCAGGTATTCAAAAATACAAGCGGGCAAAAAAGAACACTTTATATCCGGATAAAAGATGAATTCTTAAACTGGATGTTTGGACAAAATACGACAGACTATGCTGTTGTATTTACACTGGTAGGACATAAAGACAACAATGCAGATATTGCTTTGTCTTTTTTTGATAACGTACTACAAGGAGCAAGCAGTCTTACCCTAAAAGCTAATAGTGTTATAAAACTGCTTGTTATAAGAAATGGAGACTATAATAGCTTTTATTGTTTATGTAATAACAATTTGTAATATGAGAAAATTGGACTTTCAGAATTTTTCTATTCCAACCGGAATTAGTAAAAGGAACAAACAAACAGGCGATGCACGAGAGAGCTTTGCTAATCTAATTTATTTGAATGTGAACGGTATTCGTGCCCATGCACTGGCTATGAAAATTTACCAGAGCGAGGGAGAAACAATATATACAGATGATGAAATAAAATTGATACAAGAAGTAGCCGAAAAATTGTGCACCCCAAATTTCATAGACGGATTGCAGGAACAGTTAAAAAAAGGAGAAAACGAATGAACGTCGTATATAACAAAATAATTCCTTTTAAGGGATTCAAATGTGTTAATCTTTTCGGGATACTTTTTGTACGTAAGGGTTGCATCATGTCAGAAACAGACTTCAACCATGAGGCAATCCACACGGCACAGATGAAAGAGCTTCTTTATATCGGTTTCTATATTCTGTACCTGACTGAATGGGTGTGGCATCTTGTACGACTGCGAAATGCAAATGCCGCATACCACGCCATCAGTTTTGAGCGCGAGGCTTACGCCCATGAAAATGATATGGAATACCTGAAGACAAGAAAAATGTTCAACCAATATAAAACTGTATAATTATGCCAATATCACAAGAAGACATACAGCAGGTTCTCAACGCAATCAAGGCAGAGAGCCAGGGCGTGCAGGAACTGGAAGAGGTAACATCGCTAAACGGTGTCAACTCACTTCCTGCCGTTAAGGGAAATGAACTTGTGTCTGTTCCGGTTTCTTTGCTGCAAAAACCAGCTACTGATGCCGCTGCAAAAGCCGAGGCAGCGGCACAAAAGGCTGAAACAGCCGCTGGGAATGCTGAGGCTGCAAAAGAAGGTGCAAACTCTGCTGCAGAAACAGCAAATGCATCAGCACAAAAAGCCGAAACAGCCGCTATTCAGGCTCAACAAGTAATTGAGCAATACGAATCCACCGCATTGGCTGCTATGAAGGGAGCAACAGCCAGATTTGACATGGCTGTGGAAGACGCAAAAATAGAATCCATGTCATACGTAGGTAATGACGGAAGAGTTGCCTTTGTTAAGAGTAAAGGCATATTTGCATACTTAGCTGGTAGTATGACATCAGCAAAATTTTATAATAACTGGTTGACTGCAGACATGTATCTTGATGCTACAAGAAGTAGTATATTAAAGGACAAACTATATTTGTTTGGTGAAACTGTATATGTTTGGAGTGACGAGGAAAATACACTTGTCAAAGCCAGTGGTGGTGGTTCCGGAAGTGGATTTTATAACGTAACTCAAATGCATCCTCTCGGATCCGGATATTACACCAAGGATACTGCGGTGGCCGCTCTTGCCGATGCCGATATCGATGATGACAGCAAGCTCGGTATGGTGATAACCTTTGAAGCATCAGCCGGAAAGTGGCTCGACTACCGTTTTGAAGGAACGGACATTTCGTCTTTCCTGACCTCGTCAGCCTGGAACCGTTACGGGGGTGGCGATGCAATCAAGAAAATACGTGTGACGAAAGGCACCACAAGTTCAGACCTTACGCCCAATGAACATGGCGAGGTAAGCCTAGATATACCTGTGGTTGAAGTCGACCAGGCAGTTAACGAGAATTCCACCAACCCGGTGAGCGGCAAAGCGGTGGCTGCCAAAATGAACGAGAAGGCTTCTACCTACGGAACCGCCCTCCAGCTGAATGAAATCGGCGAGGGTTCGGACAAAGCCTATTCCCTGAGTCTCCTTAATGAAGCCGGGGAGGTTATAAGTACCAGTGACATGTTCACCGGTGGTGGCGGCGGAACCGTTGCCACAACAAAGGTCGTACTGACACGTGTCACTCCAAATAAGACGGTGAAGTCCGGTGATGAGGTGAAACTGACCTACACATACGACCAGACAGACACCACTACAGGAGAAAGTACGGGAAACCCCGCACGTGTGACGGTTACCGTTACACAAGGCGCGAACTCCAATACCTTAACCGGAAATATATCTGCAGGAAGTACAAATACGGTGGATGTCACGAAATACATGGGCGTGGGCACCAACACGGTGCGTGTACGTGTAGAAGTCGGTGAAGGTGCGGAGATGCAGGTCGCCCAGGTGACCTGGAGCATCAACGTGGTGCAGCTCACCCTGAGCAGTTCCTTCAGCATTTCCACAGCTGTGACACGCGGCCAGACGCTTTCCGTCCCATACGCCTTGAGCGGTGCCGGAACGAAGACCCTGCGCTGTTACGTTGACGGTACCGACACAGAGGACCGGAGCATCACCAGTTCCACGGCCAACGGCAGTTTCAGTATTGCGACAACCAACCTGACACATGGAACCCACACCGTACAGCTTGTGGTGGAACTGGAGCTGACGGACGGCAGCATCATCAAGTCAAACAGTATCCTTTTTGCCGTAGGCATCCGTGAAGCCGGGAACAATACCCCTGTAGTGTCTGCAAGGTTCGACTATGCAGACGGTACGGTCATAGAAAAAGGGACAACGCCCTATATCCAGGCCAAACAGTACGACAGTTATACGCTCCAGTATGCAGCCTACAACCCGCGAGAGACCCCGACAAGGGCGGATGTCTATGTCGGTGACACACTGGCATCATCCGCTTCTGTTCCTTTCACGGTACAGAACCTGACGCTGCGGGCATCGGAATACGGCGAACAGCAATGCCGTATAGTGGTCGGCGTGACAACTTATAATTTCCGCCTCATTGCGTCCAAGAGCGACCTGAACATCAGCGAGCCGACAGACGGCATGACACTCAAGCTGACAGCACAGGGCAGAAGCAACAGCGACGTCAACCGTGAAGAATGGAGTTATAACGGCATTCAAACTGTGTTCGAAGGATTCAAATGGGGCGGTGACGGATGGACTGGCGAGGCCTTGCGTCTGACAGACACGGCGAGGGCCACCATCCGGCACAGGCCGCTGGAACAGCCGGAACAGAATGTCACCAACGCCGTTGCCTTCATCGTGAAATACAAAGTCAGTGAGGTCGTCGATGAGGATGCGGAAGTCATCAAGTGCCTGGATGCGTCCGGTACCGGTTTTGTAATCACCGCACAGGAAGCAAGGATGACCACAAAGGGAAACAGTACGCTTTCGATGAAAATGGCTTCCGGAGAGGTTTATGAGGTGGCATTTGTGAGTTTCCCGAAAAGTACAGATGGTTCATCTGAATATGAAAAACAGAATACGGAGATGGTGTACCTGTATATCAATGGCATCATGTCCGGTTCTGTGCAGAGAGCCACATCCGATAGCATATACCAGGCGAGCCCAGCATACATAGAACTGGGCTCAGACGGCGCGACAACAGACGTCTACCTCATCCGCGCATACGATACCTACCTGAGCGATTCACAAGTTCTGGAAACCTATATGATTGATCAGGACAGTTCCGACATGATGATGTCCATGTACGAGAGCAACAATGTCATCGACGAGAATGGAAATGTGACCGTGGACAGTGTTCCGGACGGAATGAGATATATCATCGTTACCGGGCGTGAGGACAACGGTGTGCCAACAGTACTCCAGGCGGCGGTCAACAATGACAAGGATCCGAAATATGATGTTACCGAAATGCTTTGCGTTGTGAAAGGGAACCAGGCTTTGAATTTCCGTTGTGTCGGAGGCTGTATCCGTTTGCAGGGAACGTCGTCGCTTGCCTATCCGATAAAGAACTACCGCATTTATTTCAAGAATGCGTCCAAGGTGGCCGGTGACCTGTATCTGGGCTGTGACGAGCAAGGCGTGGGAGGAACATTACAGGAAACGGCCAAATACTCCTTCCGTCCTGCAGGTACGTCCAACAAGGCGGCAGCCCCGGTTGACTGCTTCTGCCTGAAGGCCGACTTTGCCGAATCCTCGTCCTCGCATAATACCGGTATGGCCAAGCTGGTTCAGAATATCCTGACGGCCGCCGGAGAGCTTACCCCGGCACAGGCACATTGTTCAGGGGAGTATGGATATGATGTCCGAACAACCATCGACGGCGAACCCTGTTACCTGTTCTACCGCGGTACCCTGGATGAAACTCCACAGTTCCTTGGCAAGTTCAATTTCAACAACGACAAGTCAACAGAGGCTGTGTTCGGCTTTTGCGACATACCCGGATATCATGACCAGGCATGGGTGAATGATAAATTCGGCGGTGTCAATCCGACCGAGTGCTGGGAGTTCCTGAATAACGACTACCCGATGGGTATGTTCCTGGATGATGATTTTGATACAAAGGGTGACGACGGTACCCCGAACTGGCTGAAGGTATTTGAGGCGAGATTCCCAGACGATGACGATATCAACGCCGAATATGAGGCGGGAACCCGGAAACCAAAATATCTTGAGCCACTTGTAAAATGGGTTAAGAGCACACAGAACAACGGTGCAAAGTTCAAGGCGGAGCTCGCTGATTGGTTCGATGTGGACTATCTGTGCGACTATTACATGTTCACGGATATCATGGGATGTGTCGACCAGCGCGTAAAAAATATGATGATGGGATTCTGGTATGATCCGGACAAGGATAAGGTTCTTGCCTATATGATATTCTATGACTGTGATACCATTCTCGGTGTGCGTAACGACGGCCGTCTGAAGTATTCCTGGGATGTGGACGAAAACACGACCGACCCGGAACTTTCAACGGAAGACAAGACCGTGTATGCCTATGCCGGACATGACAGCGTTCTTTGGAAGAACCTGCGCGAACAGTTCCCGGACGAACTCGCGGCCGCCTATAAACGAATCAGGGAGCGCATGAGCAACAGTACCATTTTCGCCATGTTCGATGACGAACAGAGCGCAAAATTCTGTGAACGTATATACAACCTTGATGCGCTGAATAAATACGTGGAGCCCAAGACCATCGGTGTTGAAGTCAACCAGGACGGCACGGTGACCAACGTGAAATATTCATATTTGGAAGCCATGCAGGGAAGCCGACAGTCACACCGCCATTGGTGGGTTAGTAACCGAATGGGGCTTTTTGACGCGAGATATAGTGCCGGACAATATACGGCCACAGATATTTCTTTCAAGGGCAACAGCGCGGCCGGTGCGACCGTCAAGGCCACTCCAGCACGTGACTTCTATTTTGAGTTCCGGCGTGAAAGCGACACCATGACACATGACGCCGTTAAGAAGGACCAGCAATGGAGTTATACTTATGGGCAGACGGCCAACATCGGAACCATCTTCCATTTATACGGAGGTGAATGGATGAAGAAACTGGACCTGTCCGCATGGGGTGGCTTTACCGACATGAGCCTTCCGACACTTCCGGTTCTTGAGGAGCTTATCCTGGGAAGCAGCGCAAAGACATACGCTCTGACAGAGCTGGTTCTTGGTACGAAGATACCGATGCTGCGCAAGCTGGAGGTGGTCAACTACACCAACCTTCCGAGCCTTGACCTGTCTGGATGCAACCGTCTGGAAGAAGTGAACGCGTCCGGATGCACAAAACTGGCGACAATCACCTTTGCTGAAGGTGCCGTTCTTAACAAGCTGCGTATCCCGGCCAATTTCCAGACATTGATCCTGCGCTCTATGCAGTACCTGAAATGGAATTCCATCACCTTTGAGGGCAAGGCCAACCTTACCGGCTTGTGGATTGAGAACTGTGCTCTTATAAATGGTTTGTCCGCGTTCAAGGAACTTTTTGCTTTACGAGGAGCATTGAAATATATCCGTATTACGGGCATAGAACTTGAAGGTGACGGCAGCGACCTCAAGCAGTGGTATGATGCTGGTCTCGGCGGTATCGATGCAAGCGGAAATACCACGAACTCACGCTGCAAGCTCGTTGGTACATACCGCCTGACAAAGTACCTGGACGACGATACATTCAACAAGTACACAGAACGTTTTGATGAACTGAACATAAGACAGCCGGAATATACGATGATAGAGTTCGATGACGACGTGGCCGACGATGCTAATATCAGCAACCTCGACAACGAAACCGGATATAAATACGGAAACTCTTATGTTCCGAGCGGTCACATCACGGCCATATTGGGCCAGCGTCACCGTGTTCTGGCCAAGGTTACAAAGATGCCGACCTCCCGTCAGGTAAACATTGCAAACACAGATACCAACGTGAATAATACGGATGGCGAAATGACCTATTATCCCCTGGATGACGCGGACAGCAACAAGTATGCGGACGGAACTCCGGCAAAGCTGGACGGAACTGAAGGCGACTGGATGATGTACGAACCGTTCTTCTGGAGCAAGGGCATCAATGACTATCTCGGCGGCAAACATTACAGCTGCTACAGTTCCAACGGCCCCGAAGATATGCCGGAATGTCCGGACGTGGACGTGTTGACCCTTGAGGACATCAAAGGCAGTGGAGGGTGGCAGTCAGGCCGTAAGATTATGACAGGCAAGGATACGCTGGAGAACTCCTACAGCACCGACAACACCTATTCCGTATGCAAGGTTGACGTTTCCGGGCATAAGCGTGTCCGTTTTCCAAGTGTGCCAGGCACCAATCTTGTCGGCTCACTGTTCGTCCGTTCTGACGGAACCATTATCAGTTCCATTATCGTTCCAACCTTGAGCAGTAAGTTTGAGGCGGGCATGTATCTTGTTTGCGATGTACCGGAAGGGGCATCCTTCCTGTATTTCTCAATTCTGAATACGGCAGAATTTGACTGTGTGGTTTTAAGTAACAGTGATAAGATAGAGGACATGGAACCTGAATGGGTTGCCAACGATGAACACCTATGTGCTGTCGTCGGCAGCAGTATTGTCGGCACGAAGCTCCGTGCTTGTATCACGGGTAGCAGTACCGCCGCAAGTCTTGGATGGTCAGATTTCCATTACTACAGCCAGCAAAGAGGTATGCAGCAGATTGACGCGCTGATGCATTCACGCATCGCCAACCTGTTCTATGCGAAATACGGCCGACGTGACAGCCAGGAGCAGTGCGGTGCCGGACAGCACACAAATATGCGTACTACTGGAGGAACGGCCCCTTATGGCATGACCGATACCATCGGTTACGAGGAAGCCAGTGGAATTAATCCTGGAGTGACGAATTCGCTTATCGACGGGCTTGTCCACCAATACGCCTGGTACAAGACAAATGATGAATACGGTGAACCGTCCGTGATACAGGTAAACAATATATGTTGCCTTGGATATGAGGACATTTTCGGCCACAAGTATGATATGATGGATGGGGTGGATTTGCCGAACGACAGCGGCAACAGCGGGAAATGGCGCATCTGGATGCCGGACGGCACGACACGTTTCGTGAAAGGCCGAACCAGCAGTGACCAGTGGACTGCAGCCGTGGCACACGGCAAATTCATGGATGTTGTTCCAGTCGGAAGTGTGAACGGATCTTCGTCAACATACTATTGCGACAAGTATTACATTTCAACATCATCCGGCCGTGTGGTCTATCGCGGGTACTACTATGCGTACGCGTATGGCGGTGTGTCGAGTGCGGTTGCGAGTAACGATGCTGCGTGCACGAGCACGTATGTCGGCTCGCGTCTGGCCTTCCGCGGAAAACTCGTCAAAGCGTCGAGCGTCGTTGCGTATAAGTCGTTAAGCGAAAAGGCGTAAGCCAAAGCGTCAAAGCGTGAGCGTAGCGAAAGAACTCTCCCGGCGAAGCCGGTCGATTTTTTTTTGAAAAACGGCCGACTTGCGCCATATTGGGCTGATACCGTAGCATTTTTGCATGATTTGGGCATATATTGCTTACCTTTGTAACAGGAAGGCGGCGTCTCCCAATAGGCCGTGTGGTCTATCGCGGGTACAACAATGCGAACGCGAATGGCGGTGTGTCGAATGCGAATGCGAATAACGATGCTACGAACACGAACACGAATGTCGGCTCGCGTCTGGAATTAATCAATCGGCGTACAGCACCGGGGACGTGTCCCCAAAGCGGTGCCGAGGGAGATAAGCCACAGCAACAGCGCATGACCTTATCGGTCAGTAAGGCGGAAAGCTGAAAAATCACGTGTCGGGTGGAGTTTGGTAGGCCCTAAATGGGTTCGAAGAAGTCAGGCCCGGAGGAAGGAAGGCCTATACCTTCCATAAAAACAAGAAATATGCGCAGAGAAGGTTATATTGTAGAAGAGGTTGCAGATTATTCCAATATGTCATCCTCGTTTGACCAGGTCCTACGCGGCTCCAAACGTAAGAAGAGCCGCCAGGGACGTTATCTGCTTGCGCATAGGGAGGAGGTCATTGAGGAACTGTCCGGTCGGATATCATCCGGAACCTACACCGTCAAGGATTACCGTGAGCGCACTATATGTGAAGGCGGAAAAATTCGGCGGATACAGGTTCTGACGATGAAAGACCGCATTGCCGTTCATGCAGTCATGTCTGTTGTTGACCGGCATCTGAAAAAACGGTTCATAAGGACAACCTCAGCCAGTATCAAGAATCGCGGCATGCACGACCTGATGGCCTATATACGCCGTGATATGTGTGAAGACCCGGAAGGTACACAGTATTGTTACAAATTCGATATATCCAAGTTCTATGAGAGCGTTGGGCAGGATTTTGTGATATATTGTGTCCGCCGCGTATTTAAGGATCAGAAGCTCATTGCCATGCTTGAGAACTTCACCCGCCTTATGCCGGAAGGCATCAGCATCGGGCTGCGTTCCTCGCAGGGGCTGGGCAACCTGCTTTTGTCTGTATTTTTAGACCATTATTTGAAGGATAAGTACGGTGTCCGTCATTTCTACCGATATTGCGATGACGGTGTCGTGCTTGGTGAAACGAAAGCGGAATTATGGAAGATTCGTGATGCCGTTCATGGGCAGATGAACTCTATCGGGCTTTCCATCAAGCCAAACGAGAGAGTGTTTCCCGTGGACGAGGGTATAGACTTCCTTGGTTATGTGATCCGCCCGGATTATGTCCGGCTGCGTAAACGTATCAAGCAGAAGTTCGCCCGAAAAATGCACGAGGTCAAGTCGAGAAGAAGGCGTCGTGAACTGGTAGCATCCTTTTACGGGATGGCAAAGCACGCCGATTGTAATAAGTTGTTTTATAAATTAACAGGCAAAAAAATGAAATCATTTAAGGATTTGAATGTTGCGTACAAACCGGATGACGGAAAGAAACGGTTCCCCGGATCAGTCGTCAGTATCCGAGAGTTGGTAAACCTGCCTATCATAGTCAAAGACTTTGAAACGGGCATTAAAACAGAACAGGGTGAAGACAGGTGTATTGTCGCCATCGAGAAGAACGGGGAGGCATGTAAATTCTTCACCAACAGTGAGGAGATGAAAAACATTCTCGCACAAGTTAGAGAAATGCCGGACGGCTTTCCTTTTGAGACTGTAATCAAAAGCGAGACTTTCGGCAAAGGTCGGACCAAATATGTTTTTACCTGATATGAAACGAGTAGAAGGAAGTGCCGGAGTTCCGGTGCTGGAATGCACGAACCCGGTGAAAAATAGATGGCGCGTCCGCTGGGACGTAGAGGCAAGAGAGGACGGTTCCGCCTCTTATATGGAAGAGGAACTTGACCATAGACCACATGTAGAAGAAGTACGGTCGTTGGTGTCCGGATGGTACAATGCCGAAACAGATGAACGTATCCTGTCCGGATTTGAATACGAGGGTCAACCTGTATGGCTGTCAAACGAAAATCAGTTTAATTACAAGGCTGCCTACGACCTTGCCGTACAGACTGGTGGGCAGAACTTACCTGTAACCTTCAAACTGGGAACTGATGACTCTCCGAGCTATCGGACGTTTGAAACGGTTGAAGCACTCCAGGATTTCTATGTGAAAGCGATGAAGCACATCCAGACGGCATTGTCTGAAGGATGGAAGAAGAAGGATGCGTTGGACTTGGCTTTGTATGATGCCGGGTAAATGATAATCTCTACGGGGGAGAGATAGAAAAAAAGCCCCCGGCCTGTTAATAGTCATCTCACCTACATATTAACGTATATACGCCACGAGAGCGCGACCGGGGGCAAATACCCTTGGCCACTCTCGTGGTTTTTTATACGTTGTATGTAAGTGAGATGTTGCAAAGGTACAAAAAAATGTGAATATGAAAGTATTTGAACTGATAAACTTCAACCGGGAGCTCCTGAAAAAGCTACAGGATGCCGGAATACGTCTTGACGATGCCCGGTATATAGACTTGTATTCAGACTATGTGGATATGTACCAACAGGGTGAAAAGGTTTCTTATATTGTTGCCGCTCTTTCAGAAAAGTATGCCGTGAGCGAAAGGAAAGTTTACGGCCTTTTGAAACGATTTCAAAGTGACTGCAAACCATTTGCAGTGTAATGTTTGCAATATGTTGTGACGATAATGTGTCGCCAGCCTACCTTTGTACATCATAAACAGAGGAGGTAAACATGAACAAGTATCATCGTATTTTGACAAAAATACTTTCTAAAGGAAAAATACAGGAAAATAAGAAAGGCAGAATATGCTACCTGCTGAACGAACAGATTTGCATGACTCCGGCAGATTTGCTTGATATTTTTGAAGGACATGGTATTGCACGTAAAAAGCTGAAAGATGAATTAAATCTATTCATGCAAGGGGAACGTGATGTGAAGAAATACCAGGAAGCGGGAATTACATGGTGGGATTATTGTGGCCACACGTTAGTTAACAGTTATCCTACCTATTTTGAAAAGCTACCACCGCTCATTGAAAAAATCAATGCGGAAAAGCGCAATAGCAAGAACTATGTGTTGTTTTTGGGTGCAACCGGTGTAGAAAGTAATCAAGCACCATGTCTTAGTCTGGTACAGTTCCAGATTGAGGATGGATGTTTGGTATTGTCGGCATACCAACGAAGTTCTGATGCTAATCTTGGACTTCCAGCTGATATTTATCACTTGTATCTTATGTCGCGACAAATAGAACTACCTTTGAAGTCCATAACCTTGTATTTGGGCAATGTGCATATCTATGAAAACAATGAGGAGAAGACCCGCGAACTTCTGAACGGTAAGGCGGACATTAAATTTGAGCTGAACGTATGAAAAGAAAACTGTATATGTCTGCACCGCTTCCATTTGTCGGGCAAAAACGCATGTTTGCAAGGGAATATATTAAAGTTTTGGAACATTTTAGTGACTGTACCATATTTGTTGATTTGTTCGGTGGCTCCGGATTGCTTTCACATATAACGAAACGGATGCGTCCGGATGCAAAGGTGATATATAATGACTTTGATAACTATCGTAAAAGGCTGGAGAACATACCACGCACGAATCTGTTACTGTCAGATTTCAGAGAGATAGCGAAAGGTGTGCCAAGACATAAGCCGATTACAGGGGAAGCACGAGAAAGAATATACAAACGTATTGAACTGGAAGAAAAAGAATGGGGATATGTGGATTTTATAACAATATCGTCTTCCCTTATGTTTTCCATGAAATACAAAATGAGCCTTGACGGAATGCGCAAAGAAGTACTTTACAATAACATACGTAAGACTGATTATTCCCTATGTAATGACTATCTGGAAGGATTGGAGATAACCTGTAAAGACTATCGAGAAATATTTAATGAATACAAGGATACGCCTGGTGTCGTGTTCTTGGTAGATCCACCTTACCTAAGCACAGATGTTACAACCTACTCAATGTATTGGAGGCTGTCTGATTACCTTGATGTGCTGACCGTTCTGAATGGACATTCATTTGTGTACTTTACATCAAATAAATCGTCCATCGTAGAACTATGTGAATGGATGGGTAAGAACCGGACGCTGGGAGACCCTTTCGAAGGTTGTGTAAAATCCGAATTCAATGCACACATGAATTATAACGCTGGATATACAGACATGATGATGTATAAGCATAAAAATGAACCACAGACAGATACTGCAGCATGATGTAATGCTGTTATAATGACATCAGAACAGCGTTACAACAGAGTATAACGCCCTGTTTATATGCTATAAAGTTAGTGATTTTTTGCGAATTATGCTATAAATAACACAATAAAAAGCATCGAAGAAATACATTTTTTTTTCGATGCTTTTTTATTGTATGTGATGAACAGAAAAAGAATTAAAGAGGTACGTTTCGTTTTGGGAAAGGAACATTTTGTTCTGAAATGCCAGAACATTTCGTTTTGCGGATTATATATTTTTTCTTAATAAAAATCTTTTTTTGAAAAGTTTTTCTGAAAAATATGGAAAAATGTACTTTTTGTTCCGGAGAATTATTTTGTCTGAAATTCAATTTATCCGGAAAAAGACTTGCCGATTTTAGGCTAAGCCGGAAATATGGATTGTGTCTTATGAAAAAAGACAGAAGCCCGTGTCGGTTGGTATCTCGTCACGGACTTCTGTCTTTTTATTTATATATCTTGATAATGTTTTCTTCTTATGTAATTGTATGGATTACTTGTTGAAGATAACTTTCTTGCCGCTCTTGGTCACGTAGATTCCCTTAACCGGATTCAGAACGCGGCGTCCTTGCAGGTCGTAGTATTCTTCTGCTGCAACACCTTCGCTAACGGTGTTCTCAATGCCGGTAGTCGGTCCGCCGATGGTGATGGAGCGAACACCGCTCATAGAGGCAGGTAAAGCCAGATAAGCCTTGTTGGCACCCAAAGTGCGGTCGTCAGCACTCATCTGATAGAAACCGATACCTTCGCTGCCGTTACCTAAGATATAGGCATTGATATCTGTTGTGATATTTGTTGTCTTATAGACACCAACCAGACTGTTGCTGTTTTCTGTGCTTCCTTCCGGAGCATAAGTGAAGTCGAAGCTGCTTTCTGCGCCTTCTTTCTTCAGGACAACAGCGGTTCCGGCAGGAATCACTTCGCTCACTTCTTCCAGAATGGCGGTTTCCTGAGCCTCGTCAACCGTTACGGTGTAAGCCTTGACGCCTGCCGGAATGTTCAGGGCTACCGGAGCGGCCAGAGTGGCATATCCTGTATTGCCGATTTCACGGGTAAGTTGCAGCTCCGCATCTGTCACCTCTTCGATAATCCAGGCGCACTCTGCTTTTTGGTTGTAGGTCTTGGTCCAGCGGTCAACCGGCTGTCCGGCTGCTGTAGCATACCAGGAACCGCGTCCGTTTGTACCGTGGGTGGTGTGTTCGGTCACTACATAGTAGCGTCCGTTTCCGGCATCTTCGAAAGTAAAATCGGAACCGAATCCGTTACCCTCGCGCTCGATGAAGTATTCAAATACGCCTGTTGCGTTCGGAGTGATCAGACGGTTGTCGGCGGTGAGATAGAACACTGTGTTGGCGTCTGCGGTATTTGTCATCATCATACGGCCCGGCTTGTTGCTTCCTTCAAATGCTTCTGTTGCGCTCAGATAAGCGCCGGTGGAACCTACAAAGCGGTAGTATTTTCCTGCCTGTGGCATATTCAGCGTCAGTTTGTCAATTGCCTCCTGCAAAGCTGTGGTCAGCGCGCTGACTTCTTCGTCGGTCAAATCTGCAGTGCCGTTGTCTATCGCATTCTGTACATCCTGCATCGCTTTTGCAAGGCTTCCGTCAAGGTCTGCATAGGTGCCGGTAGTCGTACCGATTGTATAGGTCTTGGCTTTTGTCAGAGCACCGTTAAGAGTCAGCAGGTTCTTGTCAATCTCTCCGTCGTACATGGTGTAGGTGTCACCGGTCAGTTCTTCGATGCTGATCGGGCGGTAAACCATACAGTAGTTGTTCGGGCCTTCCTCATAGAAGAAGCCTAACTTGTTGTCCGGCTGGATGCACATGGTTGAGTAGGCTCCCTTGGCATTCTGGAATACCATGCCCTGGGTCCATCCTGTAGCCAGTTCAGTAGGAGTGTCCAGCGTGAATCCATCCAATACCTTATAATAGATGGCTACATTGCTTCGTGCTTCGTCGCCTGAGTTTATGGCACCGTAAGGAAGCGACTGAATGAGCATATAGTGTAAGGACTTGCTTTCCTTATTCATGACCTTTACCAGCTGGATTTCGCCATTGGTTGAGTTGTTGCCTACTCTCAGTCCGCCTTCTATGTCGTTTGAAGAAACCACTCCCTGCCATGCTCCGGCAGCTGTTGCCACATCGGTATATTTGTAGATGTTGAAGTAACGGCCGCTATATTTACGGCTGCTCAATACGACGCTTCCATCCGGCAATTCCTCGCACTTAGGCTCGTCACCGTTAGGGGCACAACTGGTCTCGTTGCTGCCCAGAACTGCCCAAGTCTGACCGAAGTCGTCGGAATAAATCACAAAGTTACCGCTACGGGTACACAGGGCAGCATACAGACGATAGTACTCGCCAACCTTGGTCACTCGTGACTGACAGATCTTTCCGGCTCCGATAAACTGGCCGGTTGATTGAGGAAGCAATGCGTACATCTGGTCCGTGATATCTTCCGGCTTGCTCCAGGTCTTTCCGTTGTCCTCACTATACAGTCGGGCTGAACGTAATGGATTTTCACGGGTTCCGTTGCTGTAGAACACACTTCCGGTGCAGCACATGATCAGGATGCGTCCGCTTTCACGGTCGGTCACTACGGCTGCATCGCCATAGCCACGTTTCTTGTCGCCCGGAATCCGGTTACCTACGGCAATGTTAAACTGCTCGCTCCAGGTGGCACCGTTGTCCTCACTGATGCGGCCCACAAGATCCACGGCGCCCATACCGATATCGGCACCGTCCCAGCGGAAGTCTGAAATGGCCAGTAACTTGTCGTCTTTTGTAGTGACAATTGCCGGAATACGGTATGGATGGCCCTGATAACCCGGAGAATAGAACAGATACTGGGAAGGATCTTCGGTATCTACATCATAAACAGCGGTAACGGTCTTCAAAGAAGCGTCGAAAGGCAGCTCCTCGATGCTGTTCAGCAATTCACCGTCATTGATTCGGAATCCTTCGAACTTGTATCCGCGATACTGGGTGCCGCTTAGCATGAAGCCCAGTTTCACCTTGTCGGCCAGATAGAATTTCTGTGGCTCGGTTTGTGAGGTGGTGACATTGATGGTTTTGCTCATGGAGCCCAAGGACATGCTCAATTGACCGATGTTGGTATTCAAGGCTTTTGGCGTACCGTTGATAACAACCTGGAATGTCAGGGCGTTTTCACCGGCTTTCTCGAAAGTCCAGATGTTGCCTCCGTCTCCATTATTGTATAATTTTAGTGCATTTCCTACACCGGCGTAAGAATTCAACCCCCAAGAGGTATTTCCTGACGGAGAGATGTTCCAACCGTTGTTGCTTACCAGATGCCAGGATGTGGCAGTGGCTTCCGCCTTCATAAAGGTGGCGGTTCCGTCACCGTAGTTGGTTGAGGCTGTAGCCAAAGCCAAATCCTTACCGGCAGCCTTGTTGTAGATCTTAAAGCTTTCGGCAGTACCGACAAAGCACCAGAGCTGTGTCTCTGTACTTAAATCCGAAGTGATGGTTTTGGGGGCTACATTGGCATAGGATGCGCTGACTGGAAGCCCCATGACATAACTCTTATTGGAATTCCAGGTGACGCGAAGCCATTTTTCGCCATAGGTAGAGCTGTAAGGATTAAATTCAAATTTGGCGGTAATGGTCCGGTTTGCGGTCAGAGAAGAAATCTCTACGGTCTTTCCCAGTTCCTCCTCTCCTTCATAGAAGCCGACGAACTCATACGGACTGCTCGGATCTTCTTCTGCGGTCAGCGTGGCTTCTCCGATGGTTTCATCAGAACCGAGGGTAAAGCTGCATGCTCCGGTATAAGACTTTCCGTTCCAGGAGAAGGTGGCCTGAGTATTGGCCGGATCTGTCTGAATTGTCAGAGTCTTGGCATTTACGTCAACCTCCTCAAAGATAAAGTCGCTGGAATAGCCGCTTGTGGCTTTGTTATAAGTCTTATCAGCCTGATCAAAAGCTCCACCACCATTTTTTACCAACAAATATCTTCCAGCATCTACTGAATAAAGAGGCAGGCATCCTTCATTGACTTTCTTGGTCGGGTCAATTTTGAAATTATAGGCTGCATCCGACATTGCTTTATGAGCCAGATACTTTCCTGCCTTGTTTTTAAAACGGAAATTTTCTCCGTTCTTTTCGCAAGTCCAAAGATAATTGTCTCCACCTTTATTGGCAGACAATCTCAAAGTTCCATTGTCATTGTAAAGGTAATAGTCTTGATCCACCTTACTGGCGGTGACATTGTCACTCTTGATCAAGTACGTTTTTCCCGCTTCGGGCAACACATCGGCCGCCCTTGTCCAGGAAAGGATGCTGTTCAGGATGAGCAGCACGGCAAAGGTCATCAGTTTTTTCATGTAAATAATAAACTTTTAGTAAAATATAAGTGCTTTATGGTTATTGAATCCAAAGTATGTTTGGGGATTATGTGGCAAAGATAAGATTTTTTTTAGGGATATAGGGAAGATAATAAAATATTTTTAATGATTGAGTAAAGATAAATGACGAAAGTCTAAATGAAGAATACATTTGAAAAATAACAGGAGAATGTATAAAAGTGTCAGATTGTTATTTCGGACAATATAGGATTGCTGATATTCGTTTCGCTTCGTATCCCGCCCCGAAAAAATGAAATCTCAGCCGACGGATTTTGGGCTTATGTGTTGTATTGCAGCTGTATAGAATGATTTTTCCGTTTGATCCGATGCATGATTCTGGATAAAAAACAGCCTTTTTCCGGCTTGATTCTTTCCTGTTTTCAGATCGACGGGACGACTTTTTCAGTTCGACAGGACGATCTGATCAAATCGACGGGACGAATTTTGAGCTGGAACACCGCTTTTGCATGGGATTTTACTTCTGAAAAACTGTATATATGCGGAATATATGCTGTTTTTGCATGTATATTTATACAAAATCCATTCTGGATGACGAAAAAATCTATAAGTGTGGGGATCCGGAAATGAGGATTTTGTAACAAAAAGAAACAGAAGCCTGCAACGGACTTACATTCCGCCACAGGCTTCTGTCATGTTATTTGAAGGGGCAGTATTTACTGCTCACTTGCTTATTCCCAAACGTTGATGTCGCTCTCTTCGTTGCTCAAAGCGTCGCTGGCACCCATTTCCTCCTCGAAAATATTCATAGAACTGGTTGCCATCATGTTTTCCTGCTCTACAGCCATCAGTTCGAGTGTCGGTTTCT
>OKWR01000362.1_pt1 | contig 52211 bp, 35 predicted proteins | sample 1607101 | NCBI WGS metagenome assembly OKWR01 (sample SAMN04414076, study PRJEB24778) | human gut metagenome | material: faecal | host: Homo sapiens
TTACACCTATCTGTTGAAGGTACGACTTCAACGGCAGCTCGCTTTGTTGCACCTGCAATTCTAATTCTTCAAATTCTTGTCTGTTCATAATAATTGAGGTTTGATTGTATTCACTGCCGCAAAGCTACAACCAAACCTCAAAGTGTAAAAGGTGCATTTCTTCGAATGCTTACAAAACACAAGTACATTTGAAGTAAAACGAAAGGATGTTTACTTCAAAACTCTTTGGCGTTTTTTGGGGGTGTGAATTTCTTGATTGGATATTTATGATTGGGGAGACTGTTCCTTTTGTTTCCGGTATTCCGTAGGAGTCATTTTATATTCTTCCTTGAAATAATGTGTAAAGATTTTTGGAGTATTAAATCCCACTTTGTAAGCTACTTCTGCGACTGTCATCTGGGTTTTCTCCAGTAGTTTCAGACTTTTCTTAAGCCGTATGATGCGTATGAATTCGCTTGGAGAACTTCCTGTTATAGACATGAGTTTATTGTATAAGTTACTTCTGCTCATACCAATAATGCTGCTTAATTCTTCTACTGAGAATTGAGGATTTTCGATGTGTTCTTCTACAGTCTTGATGGTTTTTTGAATGAAAGATTCGTCCAATGAGCTTGAGGTGATGTCACTCACTGGTATATCTGCAATGGAAAACTTTCTATGGCATTCTTGTTTCCATTTAAGTATTTTATTGATGCGAAGTTTTAAAATATCTAGGTTGAAGGGTTTGGCAATATAATCGTCTGCTCCTTCGGTTAGTCCTTTCTTTATATGTTCAATATCATTCTTAGCTGTCAGCATGATAACTGGTATGTGTGAAATTTTGATGTCACTTTTTATGGCATGGCATAGTTCGATCCCATCCATATTAGGCATCATAATATCCGTAATGACCATATCAATATGCTCTTTCTTGAGAATAGATAATGCATGTAGTCCGTCAACTGCAGAAAAAATATGATATTCCTTTTTTAGAGAATCGGATAAAAATAAGCGTAAGTCTTGGTTGTCTTCTACAATGAGTAGGGTGTTTTGATCCAGATTTTCGTTTTTCCCCTCTGATTCTAAAGATACCATTTCTTCTTCGGTTGGTTGGATATGACATTCTGTTTCTACAATTTGCTCCATGGGAGTAATAGGAATATAAAATATAAATTTAGCTCCTGTTGGCAGGTTGTCTTCTATATGTATGTCTCCATGATGTAAAGAGAGAAGCTCTTTTACAATATGCAGCCCTATGCCACTTCCATACGATGATTTTTCATCAGCTATTTGATAAAAAGCATCAAAGACCTTGCACTTCTCATTATCTTCTATCCCTTTCCCGTTGTCGGCTACACTAGTAAATACTTTTTCGTCTTCGGTCCATATTTTAACTGTAATTTTACCGGGAGTACCTGCATATTTTATAGCATTGGATAAAAGGTTCATAAGAACCTTATGCATTTTGTCTTTATCAAATGCCATAGATAAAGTGTCAATCTCTTTTTCGAAAGTTAAAGTAATCTGATAAGTGGTTGCATATACAGAAAAATGTTTGATAATATCACCTATAAACTCAATGTAGTCTCCTTTCTCTGGATGCAGTTTCATTTCTTGTATTTCAATTTTACGGAAATCCAATATTTGGTTTACTAAATTCAGAAGAGACAAGGCATTTTTATGAATAATATTCAAGTTTGATGTTATATCTTCGTTGTGATGAGTTTTGAGCACCTCTTCTAGTGGAGCTATAATTAAAGATAGTGGGGTACGGAAGTCATGGCTTAGATGAGTGAAAAAGTTTAGTTTCATTTCATCTATTTCATGTTGTTTTTTAGCTTCAAACTCCATTTCCTTATAGTGCATTCTTCGTTTGTGCTTTTGTTCCTTTCGATACCATACATAGGAGAATAGTGTGATAACCAAGAGTAAATATAAAATTTTGGCATAAATACTTAACCATATAGGAGGTTCAATATTGATGAGAAGTGTGGAGGGATTACTCCATAGTCCTCCAGAATTGGTAGCTCGAACTTCCAGCTCATATATTCCTGGAGCCATATTGTTAAAAGCAATATAGTTGCTTTCGAGTGAAATCCATTGATTGTTCGTTCCGCTCAATCGGTAGGAGAACCGAATATCATGAGTACGTACGTACTCCATGGTTGAGAAACTTAATTTAAAAGTATTTTGATTGTACTTGAGCGTTATTTTGTCTGTAAGTTCAATATTCTGGCTTAATATTTTGTGATGATTATATAAGGAATCTACATTAATAGTTGTGTCCAGAACTTTTAATTCTGTAAAGATGACTTTGGATATGTTTTTGTTGTATTTTATATTAGGATTAATATCGTAATATCCTCCATTTCCTCCTACTATGATATGGCCGTTTTGTGACTTATATATGGAGTTATGTACGAAATCAGAGGTTTGTAATCCATCGTTTTTGGCGTATGGGAGGCAATGAAATGTATAGCCATGTCCATGTTGATCTACTTGTATCTCTATTTTAGTAACTCCATCTGTAGTTACTATCCAAATATTTTGGTTGTTATCTTCGGTGATGCCTCGTACAAAATTTCCTTCCAGTCTGTGGCTCTTATTTAAATAGTAAATCGTATCAAGACGTGTGTCGAATATAGTAAGCCCTTCTCTTCCTCCCATCCACAAAAGGTTTCGGCTGTCTATGTAGACGTTGTTCTGTATTGTATCTTGGATGAACTGTGAGTTCTTATAGTTGTGGCGTATATTTTTTATTTCATGATTCTCTGTATTTATGACGTGAACACCATTACAGGTTGCCATATATACAGAGTTTTTTTTGTCAAAAAATACGTTCATGATATGCGGATCGACAAGACTGGAATTTTGTGGAGTAAATGTGTGAAAATATCCTGTTTTAGGATTAAATATATGCAGGCCACATTTCAAGTTCCCTAAATAGAGATTTCCTTTGTTGTCTTCAGTGATGCTCCATATACTGTTGTTGACGGGATTTCTAGGAAATTTATCGGAAAAAGGTTGTTGATGGAAACAGTTATTCTGATAATAGCCGAACCCATCCAGGTAGGTGCCAATCCATATTCTGTTTTGGGCATCTACGTGCATACAAATAATCTTATTGCTAAACGAATTTTTTTGCTCTTTCTTAAATGTTGTAATATTCCCATTAGGATCTACTTTATAGATTCCATCCCCGTCTGTACCAATCCATAGGTTATGTTCATGATCTTCCACCTGACATGAAGTATCGTAAGTAGAAGGAAGCATGGTTTTAGAGAAAGAGAAGAAGTGTGGGTTGTAATAGGATATTCCGTTTCGCATTGTACCTACCCACATAGTGTTTTCATCATCATAGTAAAAACACCATACTTTGTTGCTTCCTAATGAGTAAGGGGACAGGTTTTGCGAGATATGGGTATGTTGTTGTTTCTCTTTATCATAAATACTGATGCCGTCATATTCTAATCCAATCCATATTTTATGGAAGTTATCTTCACAAATACTGATAACCTTATTTTTTAGAAGTAGGGTATTTTTTCCTATTGTACTTAACTTCCATGTGTTATTTGTATTTTGAGAGAACAGCCAAAGTCCTTCTGTGTTGGAACTATAGACCCAAATGTCGAGGTTGTCGTCTACATAAAATTTATAACTCAAGAATTTTTCTGTACCTAATGCTTCGTTTAGTGGAATAATGGCATTTGTGTACTTATGTAATAGATCTGTTATATGAAATTTATTCTCTCCGTCGATGTAAAATAGTTTATCTTTTTTTACACTGAAAAAAGTTATGTTCTCGGGCAAATCTTTTATGGTATGAGATTGTTGGGTACTGAAAGAATATACTTTCATTGTTTCCCCATTGTATGACCATAAATTATTGTGATCGTCAGTAATAATTGTTTGTGGATTTGCGCCGCTGTGCAATTGATATTTCTGAAGTAAGGGTTGTGCATTGACAAATAAGTCTTTTTCCCTATTGTATGTGAAGTAATAGCCAAAACGTTCTATCCAGATATTATTATCTTTATCAATTAAAATCTGACTGACAGCAGTTGATAAATCTGTTCCATCTTCAGTTTTTAAATATTGCTTTACGTTGTATCCATCAAAACGGTTTATGGCACTGCTTGTCACACACCAAAGAAAGCCTTCGTTGTCTTTTAGCATATCTATTACTTCATTATCGGCTAAACCGTCAGAAGTTGTGAGATGCCGAAATTGATAATACTCTTTCGCAATTGTTACATTAAATATAAAACAAAGTATGAACAATATCTGTGCTTTCATTTAATTGTATTTTTAATATAGAATTACTAGGTTTAAATAAAGGACTACTCATTTTAATTAATCATATAACAAAAATAGTAAAATATTCTTGTCATATTCTATTTGCAAAGATAATATTCATTTGAATTCCTGCTATATAGACAGGGGCGTCTTATGTTTAAAAATAGGGTATGAAATGTTGATTCTACAATTGAAGGTATACTGTAATACATATCAGACCTTGGAGTAAATTGTTCGTATTTACATTTGCATGTGTAAAGAATCTTTGTTTTCTGTGTTCTTGGTAGTTTCTGTTTATCTATAGGTAAATGGTTTGCTTTTTGGGAACAATAAGTTTTATTAGATTCATAAATCTATGAAAACAGTAAGTAATGCGAATCAGGAGTTGACACCCTGATTCAAAAATTAAAAATTGACGAATGTAAGTAGAGCAATAGCCAACTTCCCAAAGGTATGTACCAACAACCCTTTGGTAGCTCTTACTTTAGACGCTCTTTGAATTTCTGTTTTTTCATTCAGCCAGTTGAAAAAGGATTCGATAGGCTGTCTGACCTTGGAAACAACTTGTGAGAAAAGGTCTCCGGCGGCTTTTTCCCTCTGTTTAATTACTTCCGGCTCTCCCTTAATCTCTTTATGTGGAGTAAGCATTTTGACCGGATTACTTTCATTAAAGAAAGAGAAGTCGCTGTAAATCTTATCTCCAAGCACGGTCTTTTCGGACAGGTATGGCGCGCATTCGTTTTTGAATACGGTCAGGCCGTTTTCCAAAGCCGGTGTCAGGACTGTCATCTCCGGGAAAGGTATCGTTCCCTCCCTGCGTTGTCCTACCATGTGCAGTTCCATGCCATAGTAGTACATGTTCTTGGTGGAGCAATACCCCTTTGATGTTATCTCCGTTGCCACTTTCCCTTTCCGGTTTTTTCCTTTAGAGGTTACAATCGGCATGGAATCCACGATGGATATGAGAGGGTCGCAATCCTTGGGCTTGAATGATTGTATCATAGTAAATACCAATACTTTAAATGCTTCTGAAAGTATATTCAGGCGTACACAGAATGTCTGATAAGACGGAAGTTTTGGGAACCATGATGACAGATACTCCTTGGCGAAAGTATGTATCTCGTTGATGCCGAAATATCTCTGACAGTAACCACAGAACAGATAGATGGTAAGAATCTCCTCATCCGTAAATTCGAGATTGGAATTGTTGCTGAATCTCTGGCAGTAGAAACGCAGAGTAGACTTATAGACATCACGGATATACATATATAAACCTATTAGTTTTAACCTTTTCACCTTGGGAATCATAATTGGGAAATAACGGGAATTATTCTTCTAATATGCTGATTTTCAAGGAAATTACAAAATAAATCAATGGGGTAATTAACTGATTTATAAACTTTTAAGACCTGAATCAGAAGCTATTTTCAACTCCTGATTCGCATAAATAATAATATATGAAAACTAATTTTAGAATTTCTTGTCTGTTATTGCTGATGTCTGCTGCAATGCTGTGTCACGCTCAACAGACAGCCCGGCAATGGAACAGTGAAGTTACTGCCGGATGGAATCTCGGTAACCAATTTGAATGCTCCGTTTTGGGGCAAGACAGTGAATCTGTTGCTATAGGTGACCCAGACGGTGCCGACAAAGCAGAAACAGCATGGGGTAACCCGGTAGTTACAAAGAAAACCATAAAGGCAGTACGTGATGCCGGATTCAATGCCATACGTATCCCTGTAAGATGGCAATGTCACATCACCAATCCTTCTGCGATGACTGTCAGTAAGACATGGATGAACAGAATAAAGGAAGTTATAGACTGGTGTCTGGATTACGACCTGAAGGTAATTGTCAACGTTCACCATGAAAAATGGCTTGAGAGCCGTCCTCTTTATGTCAACAAGGAAGAAAACTGCCAGAAATTAGCCCTGCTATGGATGAACATAGCCAGTGAGCTTGGCAAGTACGACTACCGTGTAGCTTTTGCCGGAACCAACGAAGTTCACATACCCGATAATTGGGGAAAACCTACAGCCGAAAACCTTGATGTGCAGAATGCCTACAATCAGACCTTCATCGATATAGTGAGAGCCACAGGCATGAACAATTCAAAACGCCATCTTATAGTACAGACTTATGTGTGCAATGCCGATTATGGTCTGTATAACGGTGACTTCATCATTCCTACCGATATAGAAGGTAATGGCAATGACTATATGAGTGTAGAGCTACATTATTATAATCCGTGGGAATATGCCGGCAGTGGCGAATGCTATTACTGGGGCGAGCCATATAAACAGTATGGAAAAGCATCTCAGAGTGACGAGAAAACCATGATTGAATTCTTCGATAAGGTAGCTAACGAATGGAGTTCTAAAGGATTAGGAGTGGTGATAGGTGAATGGGGCATTACCACCCATTACAAAAATTCCGAAGTAGACCGCATGAGGGAGAATATGGCTTATTACTGCAAGACATTGGTGTCTGAGGCACGCAAACGCGGATTCTCGACTTTCGTATGGGACAACAACCGGTTAGGCAACGGTGCGGATATGTTCGGTATCTTCGACCGTAATAATAACATGTCCATTAAAGCCGACTGGGTTATAAAAGGCATTAAAGAAGGAGTTGCAGAGAGTTCAAAATAGAATTTGATAATGTAAAATATTGCATTAATTTTAAATACATAATATTATGACAACAAAACAATTAAAATTAGCGCTGTGTGTGCTTGGAACAGGCCTGATGACAATGCCGGTTATGGCAAATGGCTCGAAAGGTATGGATACCAACATAGCAGTGGAAGCTGACGGGATTACAGTAAAAGGCAATATCTCTGATGTTTCAGGACCTTTGATCGGTGTATCTGTTATAGTGGTTGGAACCACCAATGGTACTATTACTGACATGGACGGAAATTTCACCTTGGAATGCAACGCCGGTGATGAACTTGAAATATCCTATATAGGATATAACACCATACGCGTAAAGGCTCAGAGTAATATGCAGATAACACTTGAAGAAAGCTCTACTGAGTTGGAAGAAGTGGTTGTAACTGCACTCGGTATTAAACGCGACCGCAAGGCCCTTGGTTACGGCCTCTCCGAAGTGAAAGGTGAAGAACTGACCAAAGCGAAGGAAACCAACGTAATAAACTCTCTCGCCGGTAAGGTTGCCGGTCTTGTAGTCAGCAATACTGCCGGTGGAGCCTCAGGTTCTACCAGGGTTATGCTTCGTGGTACAACAGAATTGACAGGAAACAATCAGCCGCTGTATGTAGTTGATGGTGTACCTTTGGACAATACTAATTTCGGCAGTGCAGGTGAGCAGGGAGGTTATGACTTAGGTGATGGTATATCTGCCATCAATCCTGATGACATTGAAACAATGACCGTACTTAAGGGTCCAGCTGCTTCTGCTCTTTATGGTTCACGTGCATCTCACGGTGTAATCCTCATCACTACAAAGAAAGCCGAGCAGGAAAAAGTTTCAGTGGAGTATAATGGTTCGTTTACTGTCGATACACAGCTTGCAAAGTGGGATGATGTACAGGAAATCTATGGTATGGGAGACAACGGACAGTACCAGCTTGATGCTTCTTCAGGTACTAACCAGAGTTGGGGCGTGAAGGCCGACATGATTGACAAGACTTATTTTGATGGTTCTGTACATCCATTCCTCATATATCCTAATAATACTTCTTCATTTTTCCGTACAGGTCTGACAGCTCAGAATACTGCTGTTTTGAGTGTAAACACAGGTAAGACCGGTGTCCGTTTCTCTTTTACGGATATGCGTAACAAGGATATCCTTCCAAACACTAATATGAGCCGTGACAACTTCAATCTCCGTGTAAATACTTCCGCAGGTCCTATCGATTTCGATTTTTCTGCCAACTACACTCGTGAGAATGTGAAGAACCGTCCTGCTCTTGGCAGTTCGCAAAGTAACGTCGGCAAGAATCTTATGACTTTGGCCAGTACCTATAATATTGAGTGGCTTAAGAATTACCAGAATGCAGATGGTACATACGCCAACTGGAACGGTAATGACCAATATAACAGGAACCCATATTGGGATCTCTATAAAAACGAAAATAAATCAGTGAAGGATGTGTTCCGTTTTACAGCGAAAGCCATTTATAATATCGACAAACATTTGAAAATTCAAGGTACACTGGGAACAGACATCAATAATATGAATTTCGATGACTTCATTGCTCGCTCAACTCCTGGTGTTCTTCCAGGTAAGCTTACCAACTCAATTTTCAACAACCGTACGCTGAACGCCGAAATCCTTGCCCTCTACAACAACAACTGGGGAAGTTTCGACTTGAATGCTACTCTTGGTGGTAACATCTTCAAGGTTGACAACAAGACTACTGTAATTACCGCTACAGACCAGCAGATGGACGGTGTGGTTTCAATTATAAACTATGCTGAGCAGAATGTGCAGCCAAGCACTTACAAGAAGCAGATAAATTCACTTTATGCAAGTGCAAGCCTTGGTTACCGCTCTACATACTACCTCGAAGGTACTGTCCGTGGCGACCGTTCTTCTACACTTCCGTCGTCAAACAACACTTATATTTACCCTTCTGTATCTGGAAGTATCGTGTTTACCAACTTCATCAAGAACAGTAATATCAAGAATGTCTTTAGCTTTGGTAAGGTTCGTGCTTCATGGGCGAAGGTAGGTTCTGATACAGACCCATACCAGCTTGCCTTGAACTATGCGACAGGAAAATACTCATATCCAGGTTTTACAATAGGTATGATTAACAATTATACACAGCCAAACAGCGATCTGAAGCCTACAATGACAAGCTCATACGAATTAGGTGCTGAATTGAAGTTCTTCAACGGGCGTTTGGGTATCGACCTTACCTACTATAACCAGACTTCAAAGGATCAGATTATCAGTCTTGCTTCTTCTGCCTCCTCAGGCTACCAATCACGTCTTATCAATGCCGGCAAGATTCAGAACAAGGGTATAGAACTGGCCATCAACGGTCGTGTGTTACAAATCAAGGACTTCGCATGGGATGCAGGTTTCAACTTCTCGAAGAACTCAAACAAGGTTCTTGAACTTGTTGAGGGAATGGATTTCTTCCAGTTGGCAGATGCAAGCTGGGCTGGTGTATCAGTCGGTGCTGAGGTAGGAAAGGATTACGGTTCAATTCTCGGTACTGACTTCAAGCGCAATGAGAATGGAGACATCCTTATCGATAAGAACACAGGTCTTCCACTCTATGACGAAAACCTTAAAACACTTGGTAACTCTACTTGGGACTGGACAGGTGGTTTCTACTCAACTTTCACTTATAAGAACTTCCACCTTTACGCTGCATTCGATATAAAGATGGGTGCCGACCTCTACTCATTCTCAATGCGTTCGGCTTATCTTACAGGTAAAGCCACAGGGACTCTTCCCGGACGTGAAGAATGGTATCGTTCTGAGGAGGCCCGCAAAGCAGCAGGTATGACCGAGGAACAGTGGCGCGCAGCCGGCAAGTGCGAAGGTCTTATAGTTGACGGTGTTGTAGATAATGGCGACGGTACATATAGCAAGAATACCTACGCTGTGAATCCGCAAAATTATTGGAAAAGTGTTGCAGAAAAGGCTCCTGCCTTGTTCATATACGACAATTCTTACATAAAGTGCCGCGAGATTACTTTTGGATATACTTTCCCGTCATCTATGCTCGGCAAGTTTGTGAAGTCTCTCTCTCTTTCATTCGTGGCTCGTAATCCGTTCATAGTTTGGAAGAATATTCCTAACATCGACCCTGATTCCAACTATAATACATCAGGTATGGGTCTTGAGTATGGTTCACTTCCATCACGCCGTAGCTACGGTTTTAATATAAATGTGAAATTCTAATAGACATAAATTGGTTATGAAAAAAATATATTCTTATATCGCATCGTCGATGATGATATTTTCGCTTGGAGCATTTTCATCTTGCTCAGACAGTTATCTGGAGGATGTAAATACCGATGACTCTAAAGCAAGCATTATCGACCCGAACGCACAACTCACTACAGCCCTTCTGCAAACCTATGGTGACTTTTCCCTTATGGATACCTACCGTAGTTACATCACCGGTTTCACACAATATTATGCCGGTGGATGGAATGTTTCAAACTATGCAGGAGCCGTTTATCCGAAAGACTCGGAAATGGCTCTTTTATGGAACCGCTACTATTCTATAAGCATCAAGAATCTGGTAGATGCAATCTATCGTTCTGAAGATATGCCGAACACCAATGCCGCATTGCGTATTCATAGAGCTTACATGATGGCTTTGCTCTCTGATATCTATGGAGATATTCCTTGCAGTGAGGCAGGTATGTCGTATATTAATGGTAATGCAACCCCTAAGTACGACACTCAGGAGGAAGTCTATAACTTCGTATTCTCAGAACTGAAAGCTGCTGCTGCTCAACTCGGTACAGGTACTGACCTTATCTCCGGTGATGTCACTTCTTTGGAATCCGACGTAACAGCATGGAAGAGGTATGCCAATACTCTCCGCCTGCGTTACGCAATGCGAATCTCTGATGTAGCTCCTGAAAAGGCCCGCGAAGAGTTTGAATCTGCACTTACAGCCGATGGTGGCATCATTTCTTCGGGTGATGAGGATGCTTATGTGAAGTATATCGATGCACCTTTTACTCTTTATGATGGTGCCAATGACCTCGATTTTAGAGCAAATGCCCTTGGTGAGATGATATACGGTCAGGACCCTACATCGCCTTCATTCGTTTGCTCTACATTATATAAATACATGGAAACGATGAATGACCCTCGTCTTTACCGTATAGCACGCTGTTATATTCATACCACACGCAGTCAGACCGATACATCCGGCAACTATGATGTTACAGATGAAGTGATTGCATGGGGTGAGAATGGTGGTCTTGGTATTGTTCCGTGCAATGTTGGTGATGCCTGGTGGAGTGACTGGGTAAACGCCCCTGCGACGAGTGATATTCCTACTCTTGCCAATCTTGTGAGTCTTTATCCTGAAAAGGGATACGATCAGAATAATTATCCGGCCCGTATGATTAGACCTACCATAGCAGTAGCATTCTGCAATGCCGACTGCCCGGGTATTCTCATTACATACGCCGAAGTGGAATTCCTGCTTGCAGAGGCAGCATCAAAGGGTTGGAATGTTTCCGGAAGTGCCGAAAGTCACTATGAAGACGGTATCCGTGCTTCAATGCAAATGATGAACAATTACTACGATATCGTTTCAAAGATTTCCGACGATGAAATTAATGACTATATTGCAGCAAATCCCTTGGGCAGCAATCCTCGTGAGTCCATAAATACACAGGCATGGATTCTACATCTAACAAATCCAAGCGAAGGATGGGCTAATCTCCGTCGTTCCGACTATCCTGCGATTGCAGACCGTACTCTGCTTCCTGTCAGAACTGATTTTCCTCGTGAAGATCCAAACATGCAGACTCCGACACGTTTACGCTATCCGCTACTTGAATCGAAGTACAACAGCGTGAACAATAAGGCAGCTGTAGACCGTATGGGCGGCAATGACAACTGGCACACCCGTGTTTGGTGGGATATAGCTGAGCAGAATTTTATAGATATCGAAAATTTTGGTGAATAGATTGTTTTAAGGTTTTATACATTACCCCTTCTTCCGCCTCCCTTTCGGGGGGAGGAGGAAGAAGGAACTAAAAATTGATTCAGTATGAAAAAAATATTATATAGTTTATTGGCAGTGATAGCGGTTTTCTCAATGGGAACATTTAGCTCTTGCTCTGAAGATAACGAAGAGTTTATTACAGCTACCGAAGATGACTTCCCTCAGATTCTCCTTCCGTGGTTCAGTGAATGGGAGAACGGTGAACCGGTAGAATACAAGAATATCTCCCGTGATGTAGAGTTTGTTGATTCTGCTACAGTAACACCGGCCCTCTACACCACAGTACAATGGTTAATTGATGATGAGGTAATACACGAAGGCTTGAAAATCCAGCATACTTTTCTTGCCGGTGAATATGTTCTGAAGATTGTCGCTACTACAACAAAGGGAAAATCTACATCCCGTACCGGCATACTTACTGTCCGTCCGCTTGAGAGCGATCCTATTCCAGGCGAAGACATACTCGACCGTCAGGTTGTACCAGGTAAAGTAGTAAAACTCCACGGAACAAATATGGACAAAGTTGTTAAAATCTCGTTCGGTGAAAAGGAAGCTGCTACAAACTTCGTCGCAGCTGGCGATAATAGTTACGTAGAATACACTGTACCTGCAGACCTTGCTCTTGGTACATATCGTGTTACTCTTACAGACAATGACGGCAATGTTTACGGTGGCGGAAAGATTGAAATCAGCAATGAAGATCCTGTAGTAACAGAAGAGACTCTTTGGGAAGGTGAGTTCAATGTAACATGGGATACTCCGTTCCGTGAGCTCCAGTCTCAATTCAAGGATTTGGTAGTAGCCGGCGACATCGTTCGTGCGTATGTTACGGGTGAAGGACAGGGCACTATGGCCACCGGTTGGTGGAGCAACATCCTTACGGGACTGCAAGACCCCGACCGCGGCGACATCATGATTAGCGGTACAATGGTTCTGGAGTTTGTGCTTACAGACTCCTCTATGCAGCTTATGAACGAACAAGATGGTGCTATTTTTGTAGGTGATGGTTATACGATTACAAAGATTACTAAAGAATAATATTTCTAATTTTATACAAAATCGTGTGATTGGTTTTCCCATATTATGATAGAGGCTGTCTCAAAATAGAATTGCAAAAGTAAAAATATTACAGATTGAAACTTAGAAATAAAAAATCTCCTGTTTCAGCCTTAGTTTACTCTAATGATATGGCTAAAAGCAGGAGATTTTTATACTATAACTTATAAATTATAAGTATGTCTGTCCAATTTCTCTATTTTGAGACAGCCTCCTCTTCTCTTTTTTGTAATTTATAAATTAAAAATCAAAAGCAAAGTATGAAAAAGATTCTATTTTTCATCATTCCTATATTAAGCATGACGACTTTAAATGCTGCCGACATCAATGACAATGATATTGAGACAATGGTAGAAACACTTCTGAGCAAGATGACCCTTGAAGAGAAAGTCCGCCTCAGTTATGCACAATCAAAGTTCTCAAGTCCGGGAGTACCGCGTTTAGGTGTTCCCGAGGTCTATACAAGTGACGGACCTCATGGTGTGCGGATGGAAATAAACTGGAACGACTGGGGACATGCAGGTTGGACTAACGACTCGTGTACAGCATTTCCTGCCTTGACCTGCCTTGCTGCCACATGGCAGCCGGAGATGGCGACCCTTTACGGGAAAATGGTCGGCGAGGAGGCTCGCTACCGCAATAAGACGGTGCTATTAGGCCCAGGCGTGAATTTGTACCGTACTCCACTAAACGGTCGTAACTTTGAATACATGGGTGAAGATCCATATCTTGCTTCTCAAATGTGTGTGCCATATATCCAAGGACTCCAATCCAATGGTGTGGCATGTTGCGTAAAACATTACGCGCTCAACGAGCAGGAAACTTTCCGCGATTATGTGGATGTGCGAGTGTCCGACCGAGCCTTGTACGAGCTTTATCTGCGTCCGTTCCATGCGGCTGTAACCGAAGGGGGCGCATGGAGCATAATGGGCAGTTACAACCAATATCTTGACCAACATGCAACCCATAATGCCCGTCTTATCAATGATATTCTGAAAAAAGAATGGGGATTCGACGGGGCTGTAATTACCGACTGGGGAGCAGCGCATAATACGGACGAAGCCATTTTCAATGGCCTTGACCTTGAAATGGGCAGTTTTACAGACGGTCTTTCTACGGAAGCTCCGATAAACTCCTACGATGATTATTATCTTGGAAAAGCCTATCTTGAAAAATGTCGTAAAGGTGAAGTTCCCGACTCAATCATCAATGACAAGGCCAGACGTATGCTACGTTTGATACTCCGTACTGAAATGGCAGAAAATAGAGGTTTTGGTTCTATGAATTCGCCAGAACACATTGCTGCTGCACGCCGCATAGCACAGGAAGGTATTGTGCTTCTGAAGAACAACGGCCTCCTGCCTCTTGCTCCAAAGGACGGAATGAAGATTCTGGTGGTAGGCGAGAATGCCACACGCAGCCTGTGCGCAGGTGGTGGCTCAAGTGAACTCAAGCCTCGCGATGAAGTGTCTCCTCTGCGTGGCTTAAAGGAACGCTTCGGCGACAGATGTACTGTGGAATATGCAAAAGGATATGAATCCGGTCGCTCAATGTTCGGTATGGTAGATGAATTGCCACAGGCTTTGTATGATTCGCTCCGTAATGAAGCCGTAGAAAAAGCTAAGGATGCAGATTATGTTATATATGTAGGAGGTTTGAACAAGAACCATACTCAGGACTGTGAAGGTGGTGACCGTGAAAATTATCAGCTTCCTTTCGGTCAGGACCGTCTTATTACAGAACTGCTTGCTGCCAACAGCAATACCGTATTGGTGATTGTGAGCGGAAACGCATACGATATGCCTTGGCTCGAAAAGGCTCCTGCACTGGTGCAGTCATGGTATCTTGGAAGCGAAGCCGGACACGCTTTGGCAGATATTATTTCGGGTGATGTTTGTCCGTCAGGAAAACTTCCATTCTCGTTTGCATATCAGCTTACCGATTAGCCTGCACACAAAATGGGTGCTGTAGGCTATCCGGGAGTATCACCCGACAAGCTGCCACAGCCTTTTGGAGGCGTAGAGGGTAAACCTATGAATTCCGCTGAACTGCTGGAAGCTGCTGTAAAAGGTTGGAAAGGTATAGATTTCTGCAAAGAACCTGGTAACGGGGCGAAGAGAAATGAAACTGAAATATATGGCGAAGACATTCTGTTAGGTTATCGCTGGTTCGACTATTTCAAGACTAAAGTCCGCTTCCCGTTTGGCTTCGGTTTGAGTTATACCACATTCAGCTACGGCAAACCTGCAATCAACGGACGTACAGTAATTGTATCGGTAAGTAATACCGGAAATGTAGCAGGTCAGGAAGTGGTACAGTTCTATGTAGGTGATGACAAGGCCTCAGTAATTCGCCCTGTAAAGGAACTCAAGCATTTTGAGAAGGTAGCTCTTGCACCGGGAGAAACAAAACAGATTACCTACACTATCGACGATGAAGACCTGAAATTTTTTGATGATACGCAGCATAAATGGGTGGCAGAACCAGGCAAATTCAAGATTTATATAGGCAGTTCATCAAAAGATATAAAGGGCGTTGTAGGGTTTAACTATAAGAATTAATACTGATATTAATAATTAAAAAAGAAATACCATGAATTTGATAAAGAACGTAGTTTTGGCCTCAGTGCTTGGATCTGGCATGTGTATGGCACAAAACGTGCAGAGCGTGACACCGGCTATTCCAGTAGATAAGACTATAGAGGCAAATATTCAGAAATGGCTGAATAAAATGACGCTGGAGGAAAAAATCGGACAGATGTGCGAAATTACTATTGATGTAGTAACTGATTTTGAGGCGAGTAAGAAGCATGGCTTTACAATGAGTGAAGCCATGCTCGATACGGTCATCGGGAAATATAAAGTAGGATCACTCTTGAATGTTCCGTTGAGTGTGGCACAGAAGAAAGAAGTTTGGGCCAAAGCAATCAAACGGATACAGGAAATTTCCATGAAAGAAATAGGTATTCCTTGTATTTATGGTGTAGACCAGATTCATGGAACGACTTATACTCTTGATGGTACCATGTTCCCACAGGGCATTAATATGGGAGCTTCTTTCAATCGCGAACTGACGAAGAAGGGAGCTGAAATATCAGCTTACGAAACAAAGGCCAGTTGTATTCCTTGGACATACGCTCCAGTGGTTGATTTAGGAAGAGATCCGCGTTGGCCTCGAATGTGGGAAAATTATGGAGAAGACTGCTACGTGAATGCAGAAATGGGAAAGGCTGCTGTAGAAGGATTTCAGGGAGAGGATCCCAATCATATTGGTGAATACAATGTGGCTGCCTGTATGAAGCATTATATGGGATATGGAGTCCCAGTATCAGGAAAGGATCGTACACCGTCTTCTATTTCTCGTAGCGATATGCGTGAGAAACATTTTGCTCCTTTCCTGGAGGCGATTCGTCATGGAGCCTTGAGTGTCATGGTGAATTCTGGAGTCGATAACGGAATACCTTTCCATGCCAATCATGAGTTGTTGACAGAGTGGTTGAAAGAAGGATTGAACTGGGATGGCATGATAGTGACCGACTGGGCAGATATTAATAACCTTTGTACTCGTGACCATATTGCAGCTACTAAAAAAGAAGCAATAAAGATAGCTATTAATGCGGGTATTGATATGTCAATGGTTCCGTATGAAGTCAGTTTCTGTACTTATTTGAAAGAGCTGGTAGAAGAAGGAGAAGTACCGATGAGCCGTATTGATGATGCTGTAGCCCGTGTGTTACGTTTAAAATATCGTCTGGGGTTGTTTGAAAATCCATATTGGGATATTAAAAAATATGATAAGTTTGGCTCGGAAGAATTTGCAAAAGTTGCCCTCCAGGCTGCTGAAGAATCAGAGGTATTGTTGAAGAATGAACAGAATGTATTGCCGGTAGCCAAAGGTAAAAAAATTCTTCTGACAGGTCCTAATGCAAATTCTATGCGTTGTTTGAACGGAGGCTGGTCTTATAGTTGGCAGGGAAATAAGGCAGATGAATATGCTGGAGCCTATAATACGATTTACGAAGCGTTCTGCCATAAATATGGAAAGGAAAATGTGGTTTATGAGCCGGGGGTAACTTATGCAGCATCAGACCCTAATGCCATAACGAATCAAAATGATAACTGGTGGCAGGAAAATGAGCCGGAAATAGAAAAAGTTGTGGCTGCTGCAGCAAAGGTTGATGTTATTGTAGCTTGTATTGGTGAAAATTCTTACTGTGAAACCCCGGGAAATTTGACAGACCTGACACTTTCAGAAAATCAGCGTAACCTGGTAAAAGCATTAGCAAAAACGGGAAAACCTGTTATTTTAGTGTTAAATCAGGGACGTCCGCGTATCATTAATGATATTGAGCCTTTAGCTCAGGGAGTGATTAATATTATGCTTCCTAGTAACTATGGAGCAGATGCGTTGGCAAATCTGATGTCTGGTGATGCGAATTTTAGTGCCAAAATGCCTTTCACTTATCCGAAGTATATTAATGCAATTGCCACGTATGATTACAAACCTTGTGAAAACTTGGGACAGATGGCAGGAAACTATAATTACGATTCTGTAATGGATGTGCAATGGCCGTTTGGTTTTGGACTTAGTTATACAACTTATGTATACAATAACCTGAAAGTTGATAAAACTTCTTTTACAGCTGAAGATGAATTGACAATCTCTGTAGATGTGACGAATACCGGAAAGGTTGCAGGGAAAGAAGCGGTTTTGTTGTTCTCAAAAGATTTGGTGGCAAGTAGTACTCCTGATAATATTCGTTTGCGTAATTTTGAAAAGGTATACTTAAAACCGGGTGAAACAAAGACAGTTACAATGAAGATAAAAGGCAGTGATCTCGCTTTCGTTGGCTATGATGGCAAATGGCGTCTTGAAAAGGGAGATTTTAAAATAAAATGTGGTAACTTGTGGGCAGATATAAAATGTTCTGAAACAAAACTATGGGAAACTGCTAATAAGTAACTTTATGAGGTATGGTATTTTATTATTGGGTTTAGCTTTTTTAGGCTGTGCTCGTCCCGATTTCCGTGACTCTTCCTTACCTTCCGAACAGAGGGCAGAGCTGTTGTTACAGGAACTGACGCTGGAAGAAAAGATTTCCTTAATGATGGATGTATCAAAGCCGGTGGAACGGTTAGGCATAAAGCCGTATAACTGGTGGAATGAAGCATTGCACGGAGTGGCACGTGCTGGATTAGCTACGGTATTTCCGCAGTCAATCGGTATGGCAGCCTCTTTTAATGACTCGTTGGTATATGAGGTATTTACGGCAGTGTCGGATGAGGCTCGAGCTAAAAATGCATATTATGCGTCGAAGGGAAGTTATGAAAGGTACCAAGGGCTTACGATGTGGACTCCCAATGTGAATATTTATAGAGATCCTCGTTGGGGACGCGGAATAGAAACATACGGAGAAGACCCGTATCTGACTACTCGTATGGGGGTAAATGTAGTAAAAGGGCTGCAAGGTGTCAGTGACGGAAAATACGATAAGTTGCATGCCTGCGCTAAACATTTTGCCGTGCATTCCGGACCGGAGTGGAACCGCCATTCTTTTGATGTGGAAGATTTGCCGCTTCGTGATTTATATGAAACCTATTTGCCTGCTTTCAAAGCTTTGGTACAGGATGCAAATGTGAAAGAAGTGATGTGCGCCTATAATCGGTTTGAAGGAGAACCGTGTTGTGGGAACAAGCGTCTGCTGACTCAGATTCTGAGGGAAGAATGGGGGTTTGATGGTATCATATTAAGTGACTGTTGGGCGATTAATGATTTTTTTGAGGAAAAAGGACATAAAACACATAAAGATTCTGCTTCTGCGGCTTCTGCTGCTGTATTAAGTGGTACTGACCTTGAATGTGGTGCAACCTATCAGTCTTTATTGAAAGGGGTGCAAAATGGTCTGATTGACGAATCTGCAATTGATAAATCGGTAAAGAGAGTTTTAAAGGCTCGCTTTGAATTGGGAGAAATGGACGATCCTTCCAAAGTGTCCTGGACAAAGATTCCTTTCTCTGTAGTGGCTTCTGCCGCACATGATTCGTTGGCATTGAAAATGGCTCGCGAATCGATGACATTGTTGCTCAACAAACAAAATGTGCTTCCATTGAAACGTGGTAACTTGACAGTTGCCGTAATGGGGCCGAATGCCAAAGATTCTGTCATGATGTGGGGAAACTATAATGGAGTACCGGCCCATACGGTGACCGTATTGGATGGTATTCGTGCAGCTCTTGGAAAAGGAGATAAATTGATTTATGAACAGGGATGTCCTTGTGTAGGTGATGATTTGCTGGAGAGCGTGTTCAGTGAATGCAAGTCGGAAGGCAGACCGGGATTCAGTGCTCGTTACTGGAACAATGTGAACCATGAAGGGAAAGTGGATGTAGAAACACGGGTGATGACTCCGTTCAACTTCTGTACTTCAGGGGCTACGGTGTTTGCACCGGGTGTGAATCTGACGGATTTCTCTGCAACCTACAATGCGACTTATGTACCAAAGGCTTCCGGTGAGGTTATCTTCGATGTGTACAGCTTTGGCAAAGGACGGTTGCTGGTGAATCAGAAAGAAGCCATGTCATTTTATAATAGTCATGGCGGGAACAAGCAATCGTATGCTTTGCAAGTGGAAGCAGGGAAGAAGTATGACATTGAATTGCAGTTTGAATATCTGCAGAGTGATGCGCAGCTGAATTTCGACATGGGCTTTAAAAAGAAAGTGGATATTGCCAAATCTGTTAATGCGGTTCGGAATGCCGATGTCGTTGTTTTCGTGGGAGGTATTTCCCCGAGCCTGGAAGGTGAGGAAATGGGTGTCGATTTGCCTGGCTTTAAGAAGGGAGACCGTACCAGCATTGAACTGCCGGAAGTACAGCGGAATTTACTTGCTGCCTTGCATCGTGCAGGGAAAAAGGTAATTTTAGTGAACTGCTCCGGTTCACCTGTCGGACTGGTTCCTGAAACTGAGACTTGTGAGGCTATCTTGCAGGCCTGGTATCCAGGACAGCAGGGTGGTCGGGCGGTAGCCGATGTCTTGTTTGGTAATTACAATCCGGCTGGAAGATTGCCGGTTACTTTTTACCGAAGCATCGAACAGTTGCCCGATTTTGAAGATTATAATATGGCAGGACGAACTTATCGTTTTATGAAAGAACGCCCGCTGTTCCCGTTCGGATATGGCTTGAGTTATACGACATTTACATACGGAACAGCCACTTTCAACAAGCAGACGGTAAGTAGTGAAGATAATCTCTCCGTGGTGGTTCCGGTTTCGAATACGGGCAGCCGGGATGGGGAAGAAGTGGTGCAAGTCTACCTGAGCAAAGTGGGGGATGAGGCAGGTCTGGTCAAGACACTGCGTGCATTCAAGCGTGTATCTGTTCCCGCTGGAAAGACAGTCGAGGTACATATCACCTTGTCAAAGAAAGATTTGGAATGGTGGAATGAAGGCACACACAGCATCCAGTTCTGTCCGGGAGAATATCAGGTATGGATTGGAGGTAGTTCGGATGAGAAAGCGTTAAGCAAGTATGCAATACAGCTGAAGTGATCTGAATTTCCCTATACAACAGGCAGGGCGATATCTGAGAAATAAAGGTATCGCCCTGTTTGTTTTTATAATACTATACTATCTTATAGAATTAGTTCATAATCTACGATTCCTAACCACTTCCCGAATTTACGGCCTACTTCCCGAAAATAAGATACCTTTTCAAACCCTAACTTTTCGTGCAGGGCGTAGCTGGCTTCGTTACCTTCGGTGATGCAGGCTATCAGGGCATGCAGTCCGTAGCGGCGGCATTCTTCTATTAAATGCAGCATCAGTTCTTTTCCGATACCTTTCCCGGTATGCGAAGGAGCCAGGTAGATGGTGGTCTCTGCACTCTGGTTGTAAGCAGCCTTTTCTTTCCATCCGTGCACGTAGCAGTAGCCGGCAATCTGCCCTTCCGTCTCATATACAAAGTACGGATACTTCTCACTGATGTGCTGGATACGTGTCCACATTTCCTCTTCGCTCACCGGTTCCAGTTCAAAGGTGATGGTGGTGTGGGCGATGTAATGATTATAGATGGCAGTGATGGCCGGTGTATCTTCTTTGCGTACCTTTCGAATCATATTAAAGTATTAAGCCAAGGGTGAGTAATAATCCAAAAATAAGCATATTGCGGGAGGTCTCTCCCAAGATTCCGTTCAGGGCTTTTCCGCGGTAGATACGGGCCATGTGCTGGGTGGTCAGAATGTGTGGAATCAGGTATAGCTGGGGTAGCAGTACGGCATAGATTTTCCTGATTTCCAGGAAGTAGAAGCAGCACCAGCAGGCCGCCAGTCCTAACAGAAAGTAAAGAATCAGTCCGGCTTTGGCACCTAGGCGTACCACGATGGTTTTCTTGCCGCTGATAGCATCCTGTTCACGGTCGCGGAAGTTATTAATCATCAGCAGGGTATCGATGATGAGGCCGCAGGCCAGTGAGGCCATGGTGACAGACATGTTCCAGTCGTGCGCCATGACATAGTAGGTACATCCCACGGGTACGAAGCCGAAGAAAACAAGTACCAGCAGGTCGCCCCATCCGTGATAAGCCAGCGGATACGGTCCGGCGGTATAGAGGAAGGCAAAAATCACGCAGGCAATGCCAACCGGAATCATTTCCAGTCCTCCGTAGTAAAGCAGGCAAAGTCCGGTGATTCCTGCTAACAGGGTGGTACAGGCAATTCCGGCTTTCATGGCCTTGGCGCTGATCCATCCTTGTGCACAGGCGCGTTCCGGTCCCAGCCGGTCTTCGCGGTCGCTGCCTTTCAGAAAATCAAACAAATCGTTGATGAAGTTTGCGTCAATTTGCATCAGAAACGCAAACAGAAAGCAAAGCAGTGCAGGCGTTAATTGAAAGTGACCGTAAATAAAGGCCAGCGCACAGCCCAGCATGACGGGTATGGCAGCACCGGTCAGTGTTTTGGGGCGGGCAGCCAACAACCAGGCTTTTATGGAATTGGTTTTGACGTTTGCCATTGTGGATTGATTTTTAGTTTTTCGTCCGGCAAAGTTAGGCATTTTTTTACGACCTTTGTCACGACCGGATAGTTATATGTATTTTAAAATGATGAAACGATTAAACTTGCTGGCAGGTTGCCTGGTGGTGCTATGTGGCCTGCTTTCTTCTTGTGCTACGGCTTCTTTTTCCAAATATAAAGGTGTGGGGCGTGTAAAGTGCTATGATTTCTACAGTGCCCAGTTGCCCGATTCTTTCGATGGTTTCCGTGTGGCTTTTGCTTCCGATTTTCATTACGAGAGTCGGTTTACCGCCCGTCGTTTACCGGGCATGTGCCAGGCACTTCGTTCGCTGGATGCGGATGTGTTGCTCCTGGGAGGTGACTATCGGGGACGCAACGGAGGAGATGTGACGCAACTCTTTCAGGCGCTGAAGACGGTGGAGACACCCTGTGGAACGTATGCCGTGATGGGAAACCATGAGCGTGGGCAGGCTGACTCGCTGGCACGGAAGGCCATGCAGGAAACTGGGGTACACTTACTGGAGCACAAGGTGGATACCTTGTGGAGAGGAAAGGAGTACATTTTGTTGTGCGGCATTCGTAACCCGTTTGACCTGAAACAGAACGGGGGGTCACCTACCTTGGCATTGCGGGAAGAAGATTTCGTACTGATGTTGGTACATACACCCGATTACGTGGAGGATGTGAATGTGGCGCACACCGATTTGGCACTGGCCGGACATACGCACGGGGGACAAGTCAGTTTGTTCCGCCGATGGACACCGGCGCATTTTTCCAAATACGGCAACCGTTTCCTGACAGGGTTGAAGTATAACAGTGCGGGTATTCCGGTTATTATTACCAATGGACTGGGCACCTCCCGCAAGGATGTGCGCTTGTTTACACCGAGTGAGGTGGTGCTGGTGGTACTGCACAAAAAGAAATGATTACCGGTACAATCCTTTTTCCTGAATAATTCTGAATACTTCCGGATGCAGGAAATAGCGCAGGTCTTTTCCTTCCCGGATGCCTTTGCGGATAAAGGTCGAACTGATTTCGATGAGGGGAGCTTGTACGACTCTGACATGAGGAGGCAGACTGGCTGTATCCTCCAAGGGATAGCCCTGGCGCGGATAGACCAGAATGTGGTGGCGGCGGATGATTTCTTCGGGCGACCGCCAGCGGTCGAAAGCCTGCCAGTTGTCGGCACCGATAATCAGGTGAAACTCCCGGTCAGGATAACACTCGGCCAGTTTATCAAGGGTATGGATAGTGTATGAGGGACGTGGAAGCTGGAACTCAAAGTCGGATGCGCGGAAACGGGGGTATCCTGCCACGGCAGCTTCTACCATTTCCAGCCGCAGATGGTCGTCGAGCAACGTCTCGTTCTGTTTGAACGGGTTCTGAGGGGTAACTAAAAACCATACCTCCTCCAGTCCCCCATATTCACACAGGTAGTTGGCAAGTGCCAGGTGGCCTGTATGGATAGGGTTGAAGGAACCTCCGAAAAGTCCGGTTTTTATTTGAGGCTTTTCTTCCATTGTCTGTAGTTGAGTATCTGCCAGGCAGCTACCAGCAGCATGGCTACGGCAATGATGTATTCTTCTTTTGCTACGGCCACCACCCCTACGGCAATGGCTGCCAGCCCGATGACGATACAAAGTATGGTCATCATGAACATGATTTTCTTTGGGTCTTTAGGCATATCAGCAAATTTATTGTTTAATAAAATCGCGAATGGTCTTCAAGGCTTCTGCTTGAGCCTTTTCCAAATTGTCGTTGACAATCACTACATCGAATTTTTCGGCATAGCTCAGCTCGAAGGTAGCTTTTGCCAGACGGCTTTCGATAACTTCGGGTGCGTCGGTTCCACGACCGGTCAGGCGCTTGCGGAGCTCTTCGAGTGAAGGCGGCTGGATAAATACAGACAGTGCGCGGTCGCCGTAGAATTTCTTGATATTGCATCCGCCTACTACGTCGACATCGAAAATTACATTCTGTCCGGCTGCCAGCTGTTTTTCTACCTGTGCTTTCAGTGTGCCATAGAAACGGTCCTTGTACACTTCTTCGTATTCCAGAAACTCATCGTTGGCGATACGCTGCTTGAATTCCTCTGGTGTCAGGAAGAAGTATTCCACTCCGTTCTGCTCTGTGCCACGGGGCGCGCGGCTGGTGGCAGAGATGGAGAAGGCCAAATTCAGGTTCTGTGTCAGCAAGTAATTGATGATGGTGGATTTACCAGAGCCGGAGGGGGCTGAAAAAATAATAAGTTTGCCTGCCATATTCTTTTTTACATTACGTTCAACACTTGTTCCTTAATCTGTTCCAGTTCGTCTTTCATCTGTACCACGATGTTCTGCATTTCGGCATGGTTCGACTTGCTGCCGGTGGTATTGATTTCACGTCCCATTTCCTGAGCGATGAATCCCAGCTTCTTGCCTTGTCCGTGTCCGCCTGCCATGGTTTCGCGGAAATATTTCAGGTGGTTGGCCAGACGCTGCTTCTCTTCGTTGATATCCAGTTTTTCGATGTAATAAATCAACTCCTGCTCCAGACGGTTCTTGTCATAGTCGATGCTCAGCGTTTTTTCCAGTGCATCGGTAATGCGCTCCCGTATCTTGGCCACACGTTCCTTCTCGTAAGGCTCGATGGATTTCATCAACCGTTCGATGTTGTCGATTTTTTCTGTAAACTTCTTTTCGAGAGCTGCACCTTCCTGCTTGCGGAAGTCAACCAGATGTTGCAGAGCGGTTTCGATGGTTTGTTTGGCTGCAGCCCATTCTTCGTCCGACAGTTCCTGCACGTCTACGCGGGTCAGCACGTCGGGCATGCGCAACAAAGTGGCAAACCAGTCTTCCGGCAACGGAATATGGCAAGTTTCAGAAATGGTTTTTATTTGGTTGTAATAGTTTTCTACCAAGGCTGTATTGATGGGAGTAGCCGATTCGGCGGCGTCTTTTTCCACCCATATAGAGAAGTCCACTTTCCCGCGTTCCAGTGTTTGGGCAATCAGGTTGCGGATTTCCATTTCTTTTTCACGATACAATGGAGCGATGCGTGTGGATAAGTCCATTGCTTTGCTGTTCAACGATTTGATTTCCACGTTGATTTTTTTGTCTCCGAACACAGTGACTGCTTTTCCGTATCCGGTCATTGACTGTATCATAACTCCTTCTGTTTTTTGATAATTTGGATACAAAGGTAGGAAAAATCTAAATAAAGAATAAGCAGCTGTTAAAAAAACGTGTGAAAACTCAGATGCAGTTTATGAAAATAAGGATTGCTTCTTTGGATAAATATTTATGGTCTTGTTTATTCTTTGCAATCTCCTTGTATATTCTCTGTTTCACAGTGCGGGATTTGTATCCCACAGTGTGAAATATGTATCCCACACTGTGGTTTTTATATTTCACACTGTGAAACAGAGAATTTGCCAGGAAATTAAAAAGAATTTTTTAGTGTCTTTTTTGTTTTCGTGGTTAGGTATATGAAAAATGCTTTGAAGTGAGAATCTTTCAGAACAGCTTCTTCACTTTCTGTCTCTTTTTTCATGAGATAGTGAGAAGAAAAGTGTATATTTGCAGACTATAATAATTGTATCGAGTTTAATTATGTCATGCATTTTACATATTGAAACATCTACGGAAGTTTGTTCTGTGGCTGTAAGCCAGGATGGAGCTTCCATTTTCTCAAAAGAAGATTTTAACGGCCCTTCGCATGCCACTGTATTGGGGGTATTTGTGGATGAAGCCTTGTCGTTCATTGATAACCATGCCATTCCGTTGGATGCGGTGGCAGTAAGCTGTGGTCCTGGTTCGTACACGGGGCTGCGTATCGGTGTGTCGATGGCGAAAGGTATCTGTTACGGACGGAACATTCCGCTGATAGGATTGCCCACACTCGAGGTGATGTGTGTGCCGGTACTGCTTGCGCACGACCTGCCGGAAGATGCTTTGCTTTGTCCGATGATTGATGCCCGCCGTATGGAAGTATATGCGGCCGTGTATGACCGTGCTTTGAAGGTACAGCGTGCCATCGGAGCAGATATTATTGACGAAAATTCGTATGCCGAATATTTGGAGAAACATCCGGTGTATTTCTTTGGTAACGGAGCAGCCAAGTGCAAGGAAAAACTTTCGCATCCCAACGCACACTTCATTGAGAATATTCATCCGGTAGCCAAATGGATGTTCCCGCTGGCCGAGAAAGCCATGGCAGTGGAAGATTTCAAGGATGTGGCCTATTTTGAGCCGTTCTATCTGAAGGAATTTGTGGCTTCCACTCCGAAGAAACTGCTGCAAGGGCGTATGGCCGGTGAGGCGTAAAAAGATTTGATTTGTAGAATAACAGAATTTTATATGGAATATAATACCCAGCAACGAAAATTGCCACTTCCGGAGTATGGACGAAGTGTGCAGAACATGGTAGACCATGCATTGACCATCGAAGACCGTGAAGAGCGTCAGCGGTGTGCCAATACGATTGTAAACATAATGGGAGGCATGTTTCCGCAATTACGCGACATGGAGGATTTCCGTCATAAGCTGTGGGATCATCTGGCCATTATGTCCGACTTCAAACTGGATATTGACTATCCGGTGGAAATTGTAAAGAAGGAAAGTTTGGAAGTGAAACCGGACAGAATTCCCTATTCTCCGAACGTCATTCGTTTCCGTCATTACGGACGGTTCATTCAGGACTTGATTAAGATAGCAGTAGACTATCCGGAAGGTGATGAGAAAAAACAGCTGATAAAATATATCGCCAACCACATGAAGAAGGATTACATCAACTTCAACAAGGACGGGGTGGAAGACCAGAAAATCCTGGAGGATTTGTGCGAGCTGTCAGAAGGACGTATCAAGCTGACGACGGATGACTTGAAGCTGGTGGAACAGCGTTCGTTCGGTCCGCGTCGCCGTCAGATGAACAATAACAATCAGCAGAAAAAGAAATATTAATCAAAATCGGATACTATGGCTTCATTTGTAATCGAAGGAGGACACAAACTGCATGGCGAGATTGTGCCTCAGGGTGCTAAAAACGAAGTATTACAGGTACTTTGTGCCACATTGCTGACAGATGAGGAAGTGACTATTGAAAACATTCCGAACATTCTGGATGTGAACAACCTGATACAGTTGCTTCGCGACATGGGGGTGAAGGTCTCTAAGTCGGGAAGTGACACCTACACTTTTCAGGCAGATAATCTGAATCTGGCTTACCTGGAGAGTGATGACTTCTTGAACCGTTGCTCTAAATTGCGTGGTTCGGTGATGCTGGTAGGCCCTTTGGTAGCTCGCTTCGGAAAGGCAATGATTTCGAAACCGGGTGGTGATAAAATCGGACGTCGCCGTCTGGATACGCACTTCCTGGGTATTCAGAAATTGGGTGCCTCGTTTGAATATGATGCCGTGAATGGTCGTTTTTGTATCAATGCCGAGAAGCTGAAAGGCGCTTATATGTTGCTGGATGAGGCTTCTGTGACCGGTACGGCCAATATTGTGATGGCAGCTGTACTGGCCGAAGGAGTGACAACGATTTACAATGCAGCCTGTGAACCTTATTTGCAGCAGTTGTGCCGGATGCTGAATCGCATGGGAGCTAAGATTTCGGGTATCGCATCGAACTTGCTTACCATCGAAGGCGTATCCAGCTTGAAAGGCTGTTCGCATCGGGTGCTTCCAGATATGATTGAGGTCGGCAGTTTCATCGGAATGGCTGCCATGACGGGAAGTGAAATTACCATCAAGGATGTGTCTTATGAAAATCTGGGAATCATTCCTGACAGTTTCCGTCGTCTGGGTATCCGTTTGGAACAACGAGGGGACGATATATTTGTGCCCGCACAGGAGCATTACCAGATAGAGTCGTTTATTGACGGCTCCATTATGACCATTGCCGATGCACCGTGGCCGGGATTGACTCCTGACTTGCTGAGTGTGATGCTCGTTGTGGCTACTCAGGCTAAGGGAAGTGTGCTGATTCATCAGAAGATGTTTGAAAGCCGTCTGTTCTTTGTGGACAAATTGATTGATATGGGAGCACAGATTATCTTATGCGACCCGCACCGTGCGGTGGTAATCGGTCACGACCGCAATTTCTGTCTGCGGGGCGGCAATATGACTTCGCCGGATATTCGTGCTGGTATTGCCTTGCTGATTGCGGCACTGGGAGCAGAAGGAAACAGCCGTATCCATAACATTGAGCAGATTGACCGAGGATACCAGAATATAGAGCAGCGACTGACTGCGCTCGGCGCACGTATCACGCGTATTGAATAAGTATGATTAGAAAAGAAGAAGTATTTAAAATAGGAATCATCAACAAACCCCACGGAGTGAAGGGTGAGGTGTCGTTTACGTTTACCGATGATATTTTCGACCGGGTGGACTGTGACTACCTGATTCTGTTGCTCGACGGGATTCTGGTTCCGTTCTTTATAGAGGAATATCGCTTCCGCTCCGACAATGCAGCGCTGGTGAAATTCGAAGGGATAGACACGGCTGAGAAGGCACGTAGTTTTACCAATGTGGAAGTGTATTTCCCGAAGAAGTATATGGAAGAACAGGATGAAATTACTTCCTGGAATTTCTTTGTCGGATTCAAGGTGCACGATGTGCATCATGGCGACTTGGGTGAAGTGGTGGATGTGGATGATGCGACGATGAATGTGCTGTTTGTCATTGAGAAGGAGGGAGAAGAACTGCTGCTTCCTGCTCACGAAGAGTTTATACTGGATATAGACAAGGCACAGAAAGTGTTGACGGTAGATATTCCTGAGGGATTGTTGGATTAAAAACCAGATTGGGTATGAAAAAGAAAGGTCGTAAAGCATTCTGGCGGAACATTAAGTTTAAGTATAAGCTGACCGTCATTAATGAGAACACACTGGAAGAGGTAATTGGCATTCATGTGTCGAAACTGAACGGTTTTTCGGTGTTGCTGGCTGCTTGTACGGTAATCTTTCTTTTGGCTGCCATCATTATTGTGTTTACTCCCTTGCGGAACTACTTGCCGGGATATATGAACAGTGAGGTGCGTTCGCAGGTGGTGACCAATGCGCTGAAAGCTGACTCGTTGGTTGAGGCACTGGAACGCCAGAACCGCTATATCATGAATATTCAGGATATTTTCAGCGGGAAGGTGAATGTGGATACGGTACAGTCGATTGACTCGCTGACTACCATCCGTACGGAGGAATTGATGAATCGCTCCAAGGAGGAAGATGATTTTCGCCGGAAGTACGAAGAACGGGAACGGGCTGCAGCAATGGCGGGAACGGATGACCATGCTTTGCCGGATTTGTTGTTCTTCCGTCCTACTCGTGGAATGGTGGTGAAGGATTTTGCACCTTCGCGTCATCATTATGGAGTGGATATGGCAGCCTCTGTTGATGAGAGTGTACTGGCGGCTCTGGATGGTACGGTAATGCTGGTGGTTCAGACAGCCGACAGCGGGGTACTTATTCAGATTCAGCATGAACAGAATTTTATATCCGTGTATAAACATTGTGGTCCTTCCCGGAAAAAAGAAGGTGACCAAGTGAAAGGGGGAGAAGTAATCGCATTGGCCGGAACATCGGACGAGGGCAAGCATGTGTCGCATGTGCATTTTGAATTGTGGCATGATGGCACCCCGATTGACCCGGCGAAATATGTTGTATTTTAAGCTTATGAAGAAACAGATTGCCATATTAGGTTCTACCGGATCAATCGGTACTCAGGCTCTTCAGGTAATAGAGGAGCATCCTGATTTGTATGAGGTATATGCCCTTACAGCGAACAATAAAGTGGATTTGCTGGCCGAACAAGCTCGTAAGTTCCAACCGGAAGTGGTGGTTATCGCCAACGAGGATAAGTATGGAATTTTGAAGGAAGCACTGGCTGATTTGCCGATTAAGGTGTATGCCGGGGCTGAAGCGTTGTGTCAGGTGGTAGAGGCACAGCCTATTGACATTGTACTGACCGCGATGGTGGGCTATGCCGGTCTGAAGCCGACCATCAATGCCATAAAAGCCCGAAAAGCCATTGCACTGGCCAATAAGGAAACATTAGTGGTGGCTGGTGAACTAATTACTGCATTGGCCAGTCAGTATCAGACACCGATTTTACCGGTAGATTCTGAACATTCGGCTATTTTCCAGTGTCTGGAAATGAACAACCCTGTGCATAAGGTGATTCTGACTGCATCGGGAGGCCCTTTCCGTACCTTTACCATGGAACAGCTTCAAACAGTGACCAAAGAACAGGCTTTGAAGCATCCTAACTGGTCGATGGGAGCGAAGATTACTATCGATTCTGCTTCCATGATGAACAAGGGGTTTGAGGTGATGGAAGCTAAATGGCTGTTTGGAGTTACTCCGGAACAGATTGAAGTGGTGGTGCATCCGCAGTCGGTCATTCACTCTATGGTGGAGTTTGAAGACGGAGCAGTAAAGGCTCAGTTGGGCGTACCCGATATGCGTCTGCCTATTCAGTATGCTTTTTCTTATCCGAAACGGGAATCGCTTTCGGGCGAGCGGCTGGATTTTGCCAAGTATAATACTTTGACATTTGAAAAGCCGGATACGACACGCTTCCGTAACCTGGCTCTGGCCTACGAAGCCCTGCATCAGGGAGGAAACATGCCTTGTATTGTCAATGCGGCGAATGAAGTCGTGGTGGCTGCGTTCTTGAAAGACCAGATTTCTTTCTTGGGAATGAGTGAGGTGATTGAAAAGTCCATGGTGAAGGTTCCTTTTATAAAGGCACCTACCTACGGAGATTATGTATCGACCGATGCGGAAACCCGTCGTATTGCAGCAGAACTGGTGATTAATGGAATGAAATAAACAAAGTCTAATTATAAAAAAGTAAGAAGTAAAGTAGAAATGGAAACATTTTTGATTCGTGCCCTTCAGTTGATTCTCAGCTTGTCGCTGTTGGTCATCATTCACGAAGGAGGACATTTTTTCTTCGCCCGTCTGTTTAAGATTCGCGTAGAAAAGTTTTATATATTTTTCGACCCTTGGTTTTCGCTGTTCAAATATAAACCCAAGAACAGTGATACGGAATACGGAGTAGGCTGGTTGCCCTTAGGAGGATACTGCAAGATTTCGGGAATGATTGATGAGTCAATGGATACCGAGCAGATGAAACAGCCTGCTCAGCCGTGGGAGTTCCGTTCCAAACCGGCGTGGCAGCGTCTGCTGGTCATGGTAGGAGGCGTCTTGATGAATTTCCTGTTAGCGTTGTTCATCTATTCCATGATTCTCTTTACATGGGGCGACCGTTATACGGCCTTGAGCGACATGACGATGGGTATGAAGTTCAATGAACATGCGCAGGAAATCGGTTTCCGTGACGGCGATATTCTGAAGAGTGCCGATGGTAAGGAACTGACTCGTTTCAATATGGATATGATTCGTAGCATCGTAGAAGCTCGTGAGGTGACTGTCTTGCGTCAGGGAGAAGAGAAAAAGATTTTGTTGCCTGAGTTAAGCTTGCTGGATGTGGCAAAAGAAGACCCTATGTTTGTGGATGTGTTCTATCCGAATGTGGTCGATTCTGTACTTCCGGACGGTGGATTCGCGAAAGTGGGTATTCAGAAAGGAGACTCTTTGGTTGCCTTCAATGGCAAAGAGATGACCTCATGGAATGAATTTCTGGACAACATGGCTGAGCTGAAGGCAAAAGCTGAGTTGGAAAAGAAAACTTCGGCCGCCTTTACGCTGGTTTACTCACGTGCAGGAGTGCGTGATACCGTAGACGTACAGACAGATGATAAATTCAAGGTTGCCGTAATAGGTGGACTGGTGGACTATAAGCAACGTACGTTGAGCTATGGCTTCTTTGAATCTTTCCCGGCAGGGGTAGCGTTGGGTGTCAATACGCTCAAAGGTTATGTGAATGACATGAAATATGTGTTTACCAAGGAAGGAGCCAAGAGCGTGGGCGGATTTGCTACTATTGGAAGTATCTTCCCGAAAGTCTGGGATTGGCAGCGTTTCTGGGAGATGACAGCATTCTTGTCTATCATTCTGGCCTTTATGAATATCTTGCCGATACCGGCACTCGACGGAGGACATGTGTTGTTCTTGCTTTATGAGATTATAGCTCGTCGAAAACCAAGTGACAAGTTCCTGGAATATGCACAGATGGTAGGAATGTTCCTGCTGTTCGGCTTGCTTATCTGGGCGAACTTTAATGATGTACTGAGGTTCTTGTTCTGATGAATTTATAGAAAGAATAGTATAAACGGACACAAGGAGATACGAAGCGGGATTGTCGGCTTTGTCTCCTTGTGTCTTTTTTGTTTAATTGATAAATAAAAAGAAAATATGATGAAAAAAATCCTATTGGCTGTAGTGCTGTGTGGCAGTTTCGGATTGACGTCTGTTTCTGCTCAGCAGGCGGAGGAACGTCTGCCGGGCTACTTACAGGCCGAGAAGTTTACCAAGAGTAAGCTGGATAAAATGTTGTTTTCTACCACTGTGGACCCGCACTGGTTTCAACAGGGGAACAATTTCTGGTTTGAGTATAAAATCGGTGAAGGAAAGTTCTGGTATGTGGTGAATCCCTCAGCTAAGCGTAAGGAATTATTGTTCGACCGTGAACGGATGGCTTCACAGCTCACCGAGATTATACAGGACCCTTTTGAGGCACGTCAGTTACCTATTGCAGATTTGAAGGCGGGAGAAGACGGACGTACCTTTACATTTAAAGTCGTTTCAAAGGCTGATTCTACGTTTTATTTCTCGTACGACTATCCGTCTCGTAAGTTGACACATCTGAAAGACAAAAAGAAGGAACTGGACAGACCAAGCTGGGCCTCTGTCTCGCCTGATGGACAGCGGGTGATTTATGCCAAGGATTGCGACTTGTATTATATGAGTATCGCCGATTACCAGAAGGCTCGTAAGGATGAGAAAGACAGTACGATTGTAGAAGTTCGTTTGACAACGGATGGTACACCGGATTTCGGGTATGGCATTCCGTATAGTACCCTGAACACAGATACGCTGTGCAATGGAAAACGTCGGGAAGTGTGGGGATACTGGTCGCCGGACTCCAAATATTTTGCTACGATTATTGCGGACCAGCGGAATGTGAAACCGTTGTGGGTGATAAACTCCATTGCAGAGCCACGTCCTACTCTGGAGACTTATAAGTATGAGATGCCGGGAGAGACAGGTATGCCGGAATATCATCTGTATTTGTTCGATGTGCAGGCAGGTACACGGAAAGAAATCAAGACAGCGGCGTGGAAAAATCAGTCGATTGACTTGGAAGGTAAACCTTTTGAACAGAAACAGCGCGACATGGAGCTGATTCCAAGAATCTGGCAAGGGGATAACAACCGTTTCTTCCTGACACGCAGCAGTCGTGACCTACATCGTATTGATGTATGTACTTATACATTGGGGGCTGATTCCATTGTACCTATAGTAAAGGAAAGAATGAATACTTATCAGGAAACACGTCCTATTCATGTATTGAAGGGAGGGAAAGAGTTTATTCAGTGGAGCGAACGTGACGGCTGGGCGCACCTTTACTTATATGATGACAAAGGAAACCTGAAAAATCGTATCACAGAAGGTCCCTGGCATGTGGAGCGTGTGGTAAAAGTAGATGAGGCTACACGGACAGCCTATTTTGTGGCCAATGGCCGGGAAGCAGGTGAAAATCCATATTACGAGCATTTTTATAAAGTAAATGTGGATGGAAGCGGATTGAAACAGCTTACACATGGTGAATTCTTCCATGATGTGGAGTTGGATGATGATGCCCGTTTCTTCGTTGACAATTATTCACGTGCCAATACCGTTCCTTGTGCCGACCTGTTGGACAATAACGGGAAAAAGGTGATGACCATACAGGAAAGTGATTTTTCTTCTCTGAAAGCAGCCGGTTACAAATTCCCAGAACCTTTCAAGGTGAAAGCGGCCGATGGGGTGACTGATTTGTATGGAGTGATGTACAAACCTTTCGATTTTGATTCTACCAAGGTATATCCCATTATTGATTATGTGTATCCGGGACCTCAGGTAGAGGCAGTGGATTATCCGTTCCGACGCATGAGTGTCCGGACAGACCGTTTGGCACAGGCCGGATTTATCGTCATTACGGTGGGGCAGCGAGGTGGCCACCCCAGCCGTTCCAAATGGTACCATAATTACGGATATGGAAATATGCGGGACTATCCGTTGGCCGACCATAAGGCAGCAGTAGAGCAGCTTGCCGACCGTTATTCTTTTATTGATATTACGCGTGTAGGAATCCACGGACACTCGGGAGGTGGCTTTATGTCGACAGCAGCAATCTGCCAGTATCCTGATTTCTATAAGGCTGCAGTTTCTTGTGCCGGTAATCACGATAACCGTATCTACAACCGCTGGTGGAGTGAAACACACCATGGGGTAAAAGAAGAAGTCTCAGAAAAAGGAGACACGACCTTTGCCTACAAGATTGCCACCAATCCAGAGATTGTAAAGCAGTTGAAAGGGCATCTGATGTTGGTACATGGAGATATAGACAACAACGTGCATCCGGGAAATACCATTCGCGTGGTTAATGCACTGATTCGCGCCAACAAGCGTTTTGATATGCTGATATTGCCGGGACAGCGTCATGGTTTTGGCGACATGGATGAATATTTCTATTGGAGAATGGTCGATTTCTTCTCAGAACATTTAAAGGGAAAGAAAGAATCGTCAGTAGATATTCCTCAGCGATAAGATAATCTGTTACATGTTGATTACGGCGGGATGGCGTAGGCTGTTCCGCCGTAATTGTATCTGGGTGGTTACAAATGATTCAGAAGTTCACGTACGGATACAAAAAAAGCGAGAGTTCGCTGAACCTCCGCTGCCTTCCTAAAGAACCCCCATTTAAGGGTTCTTTTCATCTACATAATTTTTGTGTTTCCTGTTATCCTTACTTTTTCTTTCTTTTTACCTGAAGATATTCCCAATACCTTCTCAAACCTAATTCCTGAAAACTTTTACCTTTAAAATCTAATACCTAAACTTAAATCTAATCTAAATACCTTAATCCTAATACCTTAAATAGTCTAGCTAATACCTTAAATAAATATTACTTTTTTACCTTATGTATTCTAATACCTAAATGTTTTTCTCTTTTTACCTATTGGTTTCACAACCACATTGCAAAGGTAATTCTTTTTTGATTGATAGCAAGAACTTGCAAGATGTTTTTTTAATAAATAGTTGTTTTCATGATATAAATCAAGAAAAGGGCTATTTTTAGTCTTTGTGCACGGAAACGGAGACCGTGTACGACAACGTTTTTCGCCGTGTGCGATAACAATGCAACGGAACGGGAAACGGGTATAAAATATATCCCTCGATTTTAGTTGCGAATTTATTAACTAAAATCGAGGGATATGCTAACGAGCCAATGTCTGGCTATTTCAGTTTAAGGATTCGCTGGTTACTGCTCCCGCAAAAGTCCAGAAAAGGAGAATAGAGCGATTCGATGAAAGGACCGTCCACGAGTACGTCTATGTAGGGGAGTAGTTTCTGGCGGATAGGGTCCTCTTTCAGTTGTTCATACGTATACCCTGTATAACACCAGATATTCATGCCCGTTCGCTGGCTGACTTCTTTCAGCACAGGTAGAAACTCTTCCGGATTGTAAAAAGGGTCACCGCCTGAAAAGGTCACTCCGTCCAGCAGAGGATTGGCATTGATTTCCTGAATGATTTGTTCCAGTACTTCCTGCGTGAGAGGTTTTCCGGCCTTTGGGTTCCACGATTCCGGATTGTGACATCCCTTGCAACGATGGGAACATCCAGCCAGATAGATGGAATACCGGATGCCCTCACCGTCGACAATCGTTTCAGGATATGTATATAAATAATGTAACATGTACGTTTCCTTTCGGCTTATGCATGCTTTACACGGTCGTGCTCTTCCGCTCTCTTGGCAGAGTTCCAGCTGCTAAGGTCGCCTGTCAGGTAACCGGTGATACGGCGCATGCGCAGGATATTCTCACTGTTGCATACCGGGCAACGGCTGTAGATGACTCCCTTGTAGCCACAATCGTGACAAGTATCTACCGGGTGGTTGATAGAACCGTAGCCAATCTGTTCGTCGTGCATCACCTTTACAATCTTCGCAATGGCCTTTACGTTTTTCTGTGCTTCTCCATCCAGCTCTACGTAGGTGATGTGTCCGCCACGTGTCAGTGCATGGAAAGGAGCCTCACGTTTGATTTTCTCAACAATAGTAATCGGTTCTTTTACGTCCACATGGAAGGAGTTGACATAATAATCACGGTCGTTTACCCCTTCAATGATTCCATATTTCCGTTTGTCCATACGGGTAAATCTACCTGACAATCCTTCGGCGGGAGTTGCCAGTACCGAATAATTCAAGCCGTATTTCTTTTTGTAGTCTTCGGTCACCTTGTTCATCTCTTCAATAGCTTCGTAAAGTGTGTTCCACGCTTGCTGGTTGTGTCCATGTCCTTGGCCGTATAATGCCATCATGGCATTGTGTCCTCCGATAAAACCGATACCTAAAGTACCTTGTTTCAACACATCTCCCACTTCTTCGTTGGGATGAAGGGCTCCTCCACCTTTCCATACATTATTGCCCATCATGAACGGGAACTGACGCGCAAGAGCGGTACGCTGGTACTGGTAACGGGTATACAACTGCTCTGCGATGAATTCAGCCATGGAGTGTACAGACTGAAGGAAAAATTCCTTCGCTTTCTGGAGCTTGCCTTCTGGAGTCTCGTTAGTCAGACTTTCTGCTTTCCGGTGCGCTTCGATGGCCAAACGAGGCAGGTTCATGGTCGTGAATGAAAGGTTACCTCTTCCCAATGAAGTCTTTTCTCCATTCAAGTTCTCGAATACGCGTGTACGGCATCCCATGGTTGCCAGTTCGTAACGGTAACGTTTCGGGTCGTCAGCACTCCATTTCTCGTGTTTGTTGAACGGAGTATCCAGGAACATAAAGTTCGGAAACAACGCTTTGGCCGTCGTACGACATGCTTGCAGGAAGAGGTCGAAATTCGGGCATTCAAACTTCACTTCTCCTGAGAGAGCCGCTTCAAAATCCTTCATGGCCAGTTGATAATCGGCTTCGGAATAGCTCACTCCGTCTTTCACCTTAAAAATCTGGATAGGGAAGACTGGAACTTCTCCATGATTTCCTAAGCCTTCGATGGTAGCCTTCAATAATTCCTGAATTACCATTCTTCCTTCTGCCGAGGTGTCCGTACCATAGTTGATAGAACTGAAAACCACCTGATTTCCCCCTCTGGAATGCATGGTGTTCAAGTTGTGGATGAAGCCCTCCATGGCCTGATGCGTATCCTTGCGGGTTTGTGCCAATGTTTTGCGGAGCACGTACTTCAATTCGTCTGCTGTCAGGTCGATGCCTTCCGCTTGCAAAGAATCCAGGTAAGCCTTTTCAGTCTCTTCGTTAGGAGCGATGCTGTTAAAGTGGGCACGTATTCCTTTCAGGATTTCTTTCTCGTCCGTCGTGTGTCCTTTGATGTCGAGCAGCAATCCTAAATGAGTAGCCATGATTTTCTGGAAACTTTTCAGCACTCCTTTGGCCATGAAAAAGTCGAAGGCCGGAATTGCCTGTCCTCCGTGCTGTTCATTCTGGTTCGTCTGGAAAATGATGGTAGCCAGTGTAGCGTAACTCTGGATGGACTGCGGCGTGCGGATGCTTCCGTTCTTGGTGTGAAATCCGCGTTCGAACAAGTCATCTAAGTCATACTGTATGCAGGTAGTCGTCTTTGTGGGATAATAATCCAGGTCGTGGATGTGTATGTCGCCCATCTGATGCGCTTCTGCATATTTTTTCGGAAGAAGATATTTGTAAGTATAGTCCTTGGTGATTTCTGAAGCAAAAGTCATCATCTGTCCGGCCGGTGTATGACTTGACATGTTGGCATTGCTCAGGTTTACATCATTCTTGTCGATGGCCACAATACCGTCCATGATATGCTTGATGTGCGTTTTTCGGTCTCTTTCCGTATTTCTCCACTGACGGTAGATAATGTATTTCTTGGCCACTTCCGGCTGCACCTTCATTAATTCGTTTTCCACGAGGTCCTGAATTTCTTCCACACCGATGGTAGGTTGTGAGAAGTGTGACACCACCTGCCGGGTAATCAGGTCCAGTTCCTCTCTCTGCTGAGGAATACCGGTTGCTTCGAAAGCCTTTCCGATGGCGTTGGTGATTTTAGCGGCTGAAAAGTTTTCCTGCTTTCCGTCGCGTTTGATGATGCGGATTTCTGTCAAATTCATTTCTTTCAGTTAAATGAGGTAAAACATAAATTATACTTGTGCTTTTCCGGGCAGGTCTTCTGACTGATCTTTCCCCACAGACGCCTTCCCATGAGTTCGATTCACAGTGGCTTGCAATGCATGTCCAGGTTTACGCAAGAATCACAGCAGCAGGTACTGTTGCCGATTTCCACGGCATTCCCTTTTGAAACGGTTAGGTTACCTTTTGAAAAGCAGGACAAAGATAGAGATTTAGGAGAAAAATAAAAAATAAGATTTTTCGGATGTTTCTAAATTCGGGAAACTTTTAATGATAAAATGTGTGCTGTGGTGTGCTGTAGGGCGGTAAAGTGGAAAACTCTAATTTATAATGCTTGCCTGATATTGAAATTCTTGAAATATTTTTATAGCTTATCTGCTCACCAAAAGTATAAAGGAAAAATTCTCCGGAATTTCCGTCAGAATAAGCTGACAGAAGTTCCGGAAGATGAGGTTAGGTTATTTCTTTTCAGGCAGATTTACAGGCTTCAAGCCCATCTGTTCCGCCTTTTTCAGCATATATTCAAAGGCGGCATCGTGCTCGTTTGGAATGGCACCATCCAGAATGGCATCCTTGATAGAGCTTTTCAGACTTCCGATTTCACGGCAAGGCTGCAAGTTGAACACCTGCATGATTTCGGCTCCGTCTACGGGCGGTTGGAAATTCCGGATACGGTCTTTTTCTTCCAAATCTTTCAACTTCTGTCGCACCAGCTTGAAATTATCCAGGAAGCGTTGCTTGCGGGCTTCGTTTTTGGAAGTAATGTCTGCTTCGCAAAGCATCATCAGGTCGTCGATATCATCACCGGCTTCGAAGAGCAGACGGCGTACGGCCGAGTCGGTCACTTCTTCATCAGCAATCACAATCGGACGCATGTGCAGACCGACGAGTTTCTGTACGTACTTCATTTTCTCGTTCATTGGAAGCTTCATCTTTCGGAAGATTTCCGGAATCATTTTCTCACCGATGAAATTGTGGTTATGGAAGGTCCATCCTGCCTTAGGTTCCCAGCGTTTGGTTCTCGGTTTGCCAATATCGTGCAGCAGGGTAGCCCAGCGCAGCCACAAGTCATTACTTACGCGTGAAATATTATCCACCACTTCAAGCGTGTGGTAGAAATTGTCTTTGTGACCGCGTCCGTTGCGCACTTCCACTCCCTGCAGTGCCACCAGTTCCGGGAAAATCAGTTCCAGCAGTCCGCAGCGGTCCAGGTCGATAAAGCCCTTTGAAGGCACAGGTGACAGCAAAATCTTGTTCAGTTCGTCGGCGATACGTTCGCGCGAAATAATCTTGATGCGTTCCTTGTTGCGCTCCAGTGCTTCGAACGTTTCATCGTCTATATAGAAATTCAATTGCGTGGCAAACCGTATGCAGCGCATCATGCGCAGCGGGTCGTCGCTGAACGTGATGTCCGGATCAAGCGGAGTACGGATGGTACGTTCCTTCAGATCATCCAATCCACCGAAGGGATCCACCAGTTCTCCGAAGCGCGCCTTGTTCAGGCAGACTGCCATGGCATTGATGGTGAAGTCTCTGCGGTTCTGGTCATCTTCCAGCGTGCCGTCTTCCACTATCGGCTTGCGGCTGTCGTGGCTATACGACTCCTTGCGTGCACCCACAAACTCCACTTCCGTATCCTTGAACTTGACTTGTGCCGTACCGAAGTTCTTGAAAACAGATACATGCGCACCTCGTCCCAGCTTCTTTCCGAAAGCCTGAGCCATTTCAATTCCGCTTCCTACCACCACTACATCTATGTCCTTGGAAGGTCTGTTCAGGAAAATATCTCTTACATATCCACCTACGACATAGCATTCCAGTCCCAGCTCATCGGCCGTTTCTGATATCAGACTAAAAATTCTGCCAGCGAAGTGTTCTTTCAGTTCCATTGTATGCATTTTTTCAATTTGCCGCAAAGTTACAAAAAAAATCCCTTTGTCCATTTTTTGCTGTTTGCTTGAAATCGTGCAGCCGTTCTCGGACAGGAGTAAAAGTCTGAAGTGGAGAAGGAATTTTTCTAAATTCCCTTGTATAAAAGATGAAATTTCCTGACAAATTCTCTGTTTCACACTGTGGGATACAAAAACCACAGTGTGGGATACATATTTCACAGTGTGAAATACAAATCCCACACTGTGAAACAGAGAATATTCCGGAGGATTTTGAAGAATATGCTGGAGGCTGTGGAAAAATATGTTGGAGGAAAAAGAAGTTCACTCCAGTCTGAGGTATTGGCCTTTTTGTCGGAGAAACATAGAAAATGCGTGGAAAAAAGGAAAAATGTGCGGAGGAGTTCCGAAAATAGTTGTATTTTTGCCTGCATAGAATGATAGATAAACGTATGAAAAAGATAGGATCATTGCTCGTTCCGATGGCACTGGCACTTTCTGCTTGCCAGAACGGTGAGAAGCAGGCTGGCCAGTTGTTTCAGCGTGCGGAAGCTGCGTATGCAGCAGGTGAGTACAGTCTGGCTAAACTGCAGATAGATAGTATTCGTACCCTGTATCCCAAGGCATTTGAAGTGCGCAAGGCGGGTATCAAGCTGATGCAGCAGATTGACCTGGCAGAACAGACTAAGACTTTGGCTTATCTGGACAGCATGATGATGGTGAAGCAGGCTGCGCTTGACTCCATCAAGGGAAAGTTTGTGCTGGAGAAGGACACGGCCTATCAGGAAGTAGGAAATTATTTCTATCCCACTCAGGTGGTCGAAAAAAACATCGGCCGTTCGTTCTTGCGTGCACAGGTGAGCGAATTAGGCGAGATGTCGCTGACCTCTATTTATTGTGCGGGAGGGAGTATTCATCATACGGCTGTAAAGGTTTCTGTGGATGATACTTTTGCGGAAACTCCTACGTCAATAGATAGTTATGAAACTACAGACTTAGGACGTCCGGTAGAAAAAGCCGACTATAAACTGGGTAATGACGGAGGGGTGATTGCATTTCTGGTAGCCAATCGTGATAAGAAAAACATCCGTCTGGAATTTATCGGCGACCGGAATTATAAGACAGTGATGCATCCGAATGACGTGAAGGCAGTCGCAGAACTGAGTGAGCTGGCATGTGTGTTGTCTGCCATCGAAGAAATCAAGAAAGAACAGAAAGAAGCCAACTTGAAAATCAAGTTTGTGAAACGGAAGATGGAAGAGAATACGGAAGAGTGAAACAGCATGTCAGGTGACTATGAAAACAGAAGAGGAAACACTGCTCCTGTTGGCGGAAGGTGATCACGGTGCATTCAAGGAAATATTCCGGGCGTATTATGCCCGAATCCGTGCCTTTACCTACGGTTTTCTGAAAAACACGGACGAAACGGACGAACTGGTGCAGACTGTCTTCATCAAGCTGTGGGACAAACGGGAAATGCTCCCTCATGTCCGGCAGTTTGACGCCTATCTCTTCACCCTGACCAAACATGCGATATTCAATTTTATAGAGGCTCGTCATCTGATTCCAGTACCGGACGAGGATTTGCCGGATGGTGCATGCGAAGATACACCATATGAGGAATTGGTGGCCCATGACCTCCAGCTTCTGATAGATCTTACCGTGGAACATATGCCTCCCCAGCGGCGGCAAATCTTCTGTTTGAGCCGGCGGGAAGGACTTTCGAACGAAGAGATTGCCGAAAGGTTGGGGATACAGAAGAAAACTGTGGAGAACCATCTGAACCTAGCTTTGAAAGAATTAAGGGATATTATCAGTCTATGGCTTATCACCTATATAATGTTAACGAATTAGGGGGAAAGACCCCATCAGCTGTCTGCCTTTAACAAAGGGTAAAGTTATGAGTTACATAAAACAGATTATAAACTATTTTTTTCGTCACGAAATTTCTGGAGAACTACGGCAGCGGGTCTATCGCAGACTGACTTCTCCAGCCAATGACAAGGAGCGGGATGAGGCCCTGAAACAGATCTGGAAAGACTTGGGAGACGTAACCCTGCAAGACACCTCTTGGAAAGAAGCGTACAGACGCCTCCGACCGGTCTTGCAGGAATCTTCAGACAGTCGGCCTGCAATCCGCATGCAGCAGCCTTTCCGTCCATGGCAACTGGCGGCCGTATGGCTCCTGCCCTTCCTGATGCTTTGCGCTTCTGGCTATTTCTATTTTTTTTCTCCTCGGACAGCGGAAACGGAAATGATATCCACTCCCATATCCTACGTACAGCACAGTGTGGCTACAGGTATGAGAGAGAAAATGGTTCTTCCCGACGGCAGCAGGGTTTGGTTGAATGCCGGCAGTATCTTAATTTATCCCTCCACCTTTATGACCTCGGAGCGAAATGTATTTCTGATGGGAGAAGGCTTCTTTGAAGTGAAGAAAGACTCTCTTCACCCCTTTGTAGTCAGCACTCGCTATCTGAACTTGCAAGTGTTGGGTACTTCCTTCAATGTATCTGCCTATCCAGATGCCGCTAAAGTGACAGCCACTCTTGAAACCGGCTCATTGAATGTCCGGGTATGTCCTGATTCCGTGTCGTATGTATTGGAACCGGACCAGCAGCTGGCATACATTCCGGCCACTCATGCCATAGAACGACGGCAGGTACGTGCATCCGATTACTCAGAATGGCGCATGGGAGGATTGTTTTTCGACAACGTGGCTTTTGAGGAGATATTACGCGTACTGGAACGTACGTATGGGGTGAAAATACATATTCGGACTTCTGCTTATCATAACCAGAAGATTTATGTACATTTCAATAAAGGAGAATCCTTGGAGAATATTTTTCAGATATTAAAGTTGGTGATTCCTGAATTGGAATATCGGATTACGGACCAGGCGGTTTACATTGAATGATGGTTACTTTGTTCTTTTTAAGATTTGTTAACTGTTCTAGCTTGGGTGTGCATAACCTTTATGTTGTCTTCCTTATGTACGTACGAGATAACTTAGTTAAAACAGTGAATAAATCTAATATGAAATGAACAAGAAGTTTTATCGGGCGTTAACCTTTGGAGTTAGCCTTATGTTAGCCGGCAGTTTGGCCGTCAATGCACAGAAAGTGACCTTCCACGGAGAACAGGTATCTCTGAAACAGGCCTTCGAGAAGATAGAGGCCGTATCAAAGTACAAGATTGCTTACAACACATCCCAGCTGGATGTGAACAGACGGGTGGTATTGAATCAGAAAGATAAGGATGTGCTTCAGGTGATGAGAGAATTGCTGGAAGGCACCGAATGCACTTATCAGGTAAATGACAATTACATTGTAATCACTTCCCTGCAGAAAGGAAATGTCAAGAAAGTGCAGGGCAATGTGAAAGATGCCGCAGGGGAACCGGTCATTGGAGCTACTGTAATGGTGAAAGGTACGAGCAACGGTACCATTACTGATTTTGACGGAAACTTTGTACTGGACGCCCCGGAAGGTTCCGTGCTAGAAATTTCTTACATCGGTTACAAGACACAACAGCTTGCTGCCGCTTCGGGCAGGTCGCTCACTGTTACAATGAAGGAAGATACGGAAGTGCTGGACGAAGTAGTAGTGGTGGGATATGGTACGATGAGGAAAAGCGACTTGACCGGTGCCATTGCCGCAGTGAAAGGCGATAAATTGGCTGCCCGTCGTACTACCCAGCTCTCCACTGCTTTGCAAGGTGCAATTGCCGGAGTTACGGTGACACGCGATAATAGTGCACCGGGTGCTACGGCAGGAAGTATCAAGGTGCGTGGCGTCACCACCATCGGTGATACAAGTCCGCTGGTCATTATTGATGGAATCCCAGGTAACATCAACGATGTCAATCCGAATGATGTGGAAAGCATGTCCGTACTGAAGGATGCGGCTTCTGCTTCCATTTACGGGTCGCGTGCGGCGGCAGGTGTCATCCTGATTACTACCAAGCGTGCGAAAGAATCCAGTCTGTCCATCAACTACAATTTTGAATACGGGTTGGAAATTCCGACCAAACAGCCGGAGTATGTGGGAGTCAAGCGTTTTCTGGAAACTACTAATGAACTGCGTTACAACGACAATCCTTCCGGAGGATGGAACCAGGCCTATTCTACGGAAGACGTGGAGAACTGGGAGGTCAACCATTTGACCGATCCCGACAACTATCCGATGACCGACTGGACAGACCTGATACTGAAAGGTTCCGCCCCCCGTCAGACGCATTCGGTCAGTGTGGCCGGAGGCTCAAAGGCGGTACGTTCCACTGCTTCGTTCGTCTACGACAATATAGACGGACTATATGGTGACCGTAATTATGAGCGCTACACCTTCCGCTCCAACAATGATTTCACCATCAACAAATATATCGGTGCGACACTCGACTTCAACTTTAAGCGGAGTAATGATCATACACCTCATTATAATCCTTTCTTTGACATGCGTATCGCCCCGATGATTTATCCGGCGGTATGGGCCAACGGTGCATGGGCTAACGGAAAGAACGGACAGAACCCATATGCCAAAGTCATGGACGGAGGATACAAGGACGACGAGAACACCCTAGTAGGAGGGCGTGCCGCCCTCAACATCACTCCATTGGAGGGACTGAAGATACAAGGAGTAATTGCCCCGAATTATACTTTTCAGAAAAAGAAAACTTTCCAAAAAGCCATTACTCACATGTCGCCTGATGACCCGACTGTAGTGGTTGGATATATGGAGGATTATGGTACGACAAAGCTGGATGAAGAACGGAATGACAGTTATAACATCACCATTCAGGGAATTGTGAACTACATGAAAAATTTCGGAAAGCACGACCTGAACGTGATGGCCGGTTATGAAACCTATTATTCCAAAGCAGAAAACCTGAAGGCTTCCAGAGATCAGTATGAACTGGATGATTTTCCTTACTTGGACGTAGGCCCGTTGGAATTCCGTGATAACGGTGGAAGTGCTACCGAGCTGGCTTACCAGTCTTGGTTTGGACGTGTGGCTTACAGCTATGCTGACAAGTACCTGCTTCAGGCCAATATTCGTTACGACGGTTCGTCTCGTTTCCATACCGACTATCGTTGGGGTGCGTTTCCGTCATTCTCGGCTGGTTGGGTGATGAGCGAAGAATCCTTTATCAAAGACAAGAACGTGGATTGGTTGTCCTTCTTGAAATTGAGGGCATCTTATGGTACGTTGGGTAATGAACGTATTCTGGACAGCGACGGAAATCCGATGTATTATCCTTATCAGGCTTTCCTGAATTTCTCGGATGTGCTGTTCTACCAGAATGGGAAAGTAGTGCCGCAATTGTCGGCGGCCCAATGGGCCTACGCCATAGAGAACATCTCTTGGGAAACTACCAGTTCGATTGACGTTGGTTTCGATGCCGCTTTCCTGAATAACCGCCTACGCCTGACGTTCGATTACTACAAAAAGAAGACCAAGGACATGTTGTTGGCATTGGAAATCCCTGATTATGTAGGTTTCGACAATCCGCAGAAAAATACCGGAAAGATGTACACCAACGGATATGACATCGAGGTGGGATGGAACGACCAGATTAATGATTTCAGCTACGGCATTTCGGTTAACTTCTCTGACTTCGTATCCAAGATGGACGACCTGGGTGGTACACAGTTCTTGGGCGATCAAGTAAAGATGGAAGGCAGTGAGTTTAACGAATGGTACGGCTACCTCAGTGATGGGTTGAACCTGACGGAAGCAGACTTGCAGGAGCCTCAGTTAAGTGACAATGCTCAGTTAGGAGACATTAAATATAAGGATATTTCAGGACCAGAGGGCAAACCGGACGGAAAGATTTCACCGGAATACGACCGGGTGCTGTTGGGAGGCTCACTGCCACGTTTCCAATACGGAGGAACGATGAACTTAGCCTACAAAGGATTTGACCTTTCTTTGGCATTCCAGGGAATTGGGAAGCAGAATGCCCGGATGAGTGCTATTATGGTACAGCCTTTGTATGCCAACTGGGGTAACACGCCTGCCATCATCGATGGGAAGTACTGGAGTGCGAAGAATACTCCGGAGCAGAATGCCAATGCATTCTATCCGCGTCTGACTTATAACAATGCAAGCGCCAACTATACGATGTCGGACTACTGGATGTTTAATGGACGCTATTTCCGACTGAAGAACATCACGTTGGGGTATACTCTGCCGCAGAAATGGACCCAAAAACTGCTGATGAAGCAGGCACGTATTTACGTGGCAGCCAATGATGTGTTCTGCATCAGCCAGTATCCCTCCGGATGGGATCCGGAAATGGGTACTTCCGCTTATCCCATCACTACTTCCGTATTATTTGGTTTATCGGTTAACTTTTAAAAGAAAGACATTATGAAACACTTATATTCTACCCTCTTCTTAGGCCTCTGTTTGGGAATGGTCTCTTGTTACAATTTGGATCGTACTCCTCTGTCACAAGCATCTAGCGAAAACTGGTACAAGGACGGAGATGAAGTGGAAAAGGCTATGAATGATTTTTACCGGATTGAATTCTGGCCGTTGGACAACGAAGACAAGACGGACGATTTCATGTACCGGGAAACTCCTTCTGAAATAGTGAAAGGTACGTTTAACGGACAAAGTAGAGATGTGGAGACCTTGTGGAGCAACCAGTATAAATCCATAGCCCGTGCCAATACGATTCTTGCCAAATTAGAGACAATGGAACTGCCCGAGGAGCAGAAAAAACGGTATGAGGCGGAGTGCCGCTTTCAGCGGGCCACTTGCTATGCCCGTCTGGTTACTTATTTCGGGGATGTGGTGTACCTGACCAAGCCGGTGGATATTGATGAGGCTTACACATTGTCTCGTACTCCTAAAGCGGAGATTATCCCGCACATTTACGAAGACTATGATTATGCGATAACGGAATTGCCGGTAAAATACGAGGGCAGCAGCATCCAACGTGCTACCAAGGGAGCCGCATTGGCGTTGAAAGCCCGCTTTGCCCTATATATGGGCGACTATGAAACTGTGGCTCAGGCTACTTTCGAGTGTATGGGGTTAGGTGTGTACGAACTGCATCCTGACTATGCGGACTTGTTTCTGTCCAAAACTAAGAATTCGAAAGAATCCGTCTTCGTATTGCCCCGCTCCATCGAATATGATGTGACCTATAACGGAGATACGTTTACAAATGGAAATGATCCGGTGAAAAATACAGTTTCCCGCAATTCAGGCATGTGGGGAGCCTATACACCTTCATGGGAGCTCCTTGCTTCCTATGAATGTACAGACGGACTGCCCATTGACGAGTCATTATTGTTTGACCCTCACAATCCGTTTAAGAACCGGGATCCTCGTTGTACCGCTACTATCGTAGAGTTCAATACCCCTCATCTGGGTTTTGAATACGACCCTCATCCGGATGCGGTAGAAGTGATGAATTACAATACGGGAAAAATGGTGAAAAACAATGATGCCCGGGTCAATGCACAATTCGCTTCGTATAACGGCCTTCTCTGGAAAAAAGGAGTAGACGAGACTTGGTTGGAAAACGGTTTTGATACAGATCCGGACAAGATAATCATCCGCTATGCCGATGTGTTGCTGATGTATGCAGAAGCAAAAATAGAGCTGAACCAGATTGACCAGTCGGTACTGGATGCCATCAATCAGGTGCGGGCAAGAGCGTATGGCGTGGAGTACACTGATGTAGCCAATTATCCGGAAATCACTACCATGAACCAGCTTGAACTGCGGAAAGTCATCCGCAGGGAACGTCGGGTGGAATTTGCGAAAGAAGGTCTCCGTTACATGGATTTGATACGTTGGAGAATCGCAGGTAAGGCTCTGTCTCGCCCTAATTACGGTATGCTGTATCCGGTAGATCTTTTGAAAGAAAAAGTGGTAAGCCAAGGTTTATGGTTCTGGCCGTCTGTGCCGCAGATAGACGATGACTGCATTCCGGATTTCTCTGCTATGGAAAATGCGGGACTGATTGCTCCTTTCTCTCAGCGTCAGTGGAATGACCGCCAGTATCTCTGGCCGATTCCGACCAAGGAAATACTTATCAACAAGAATCTGGAACCGCAAAATCCGGGATATTAAAGAACTAAATACTAATTTAAAAACACTATTAAAATGAATTTAAAGATAAGCAAAATCATGGGCGTACTGGGATTCTTATCTCTTGTGACAAATTGTGCACCCAAAGAAGAAACAACTAAAGTGCCGGAATCTATTTCCGGCATCTATCCGAGTCTGGCTTATTATAATAATGAGGGAGAATGTGGAACGGGAGCGGTAGTTCCCTGGGCAGACCGCCTGTGGGTCATTACCTACGGTCCTCATCTGCCTAACGGCTCTTCTGACAAGTTATATTCGGTGTCTTCCGATTATCGCCAGACGGTTTACCAGGAAAGTATCGGGGGAACTCCGGCCAACCGAATGATTCATAAAGAAAGTAATCAGTTATTTATAGGTCCTTATGCCATTGACCAGACCGGAAAAATCAGAGTGATACCTTATGATAAGATGTCAGGAAGACATACAGGCAATGCCCGCCATCTGACGGATCCTGAAAACAAAATCTATTATGGAACAATGGAAGAAGGCTTTTATGAAGTAGATGTACACTCTCTGGAAGTCAAAGAATTATATCAAGACGGGAATAGGAAAAAACAGAAAAGAAACGATACAGATGCGGGCCCAATAAATGCTTTGTTGCCAGGCGTACATGGAAAAGGATTGTATTCAGGACAAGGTGTGATGATTTTTTCAAACAATGGAGAAGGTACTCAAGAAGCGTTGAAAAAATTTGATGTAGAAGCAGGTTGTTTAGCTGAATGGGACGGTAAGGACTGGAAAGTAGTACGCCGTAATCAGTTTACCGAAATTACAGGTCCTGGAGGTATTCAAGGTAATGCTCATTCGGATACCGATCCAATTTGGGCTATAGGATGGGACTATAAATCGGTTTTGTTAGGAGTCAGAGATGCGCAGAGAGGATGGGCATTTTACCGCCTGCCCAAAGCGAGTCACAGTTATGATGGTGCACATGGATGGAATACGGAATGGCCTAGAATCCGGAATGTAGGCACAGAATCTAATCCAGACTACCTAATGACAATGCATGGATTGTTCTGGAAATTTCCGGGTACTTTTTCTATAAATAACACAGCTGGCATCCGTCCTCGTTCTGCCTATCTGAAAGTGATTGGAGATTTTACCTGCTGGCAGGACAGACTGGTGTTTGGTTGTGATGATTCAGCTCAAAAAGAGTTTCTTAACAAACGAAAAGCAAAAGGAAACATAGAAGGTCCAGGACAATCAAACTCTAATCTTTGGTTCACTTCTTTGAGTAAACCTGATGAACTGGGGCCGGCTACCTCAGAAGGAGCTGTTTGGGCAAAAGAAATGGTTAAGGCCGGTGAAATATCTGAACCGTTCTTGTTCAGCGGATGGGATGAACGTTGCAGCTGGATAAAAAATGACGGAAAAGAAACCGTTTGCTTTACTTTTGAAATAGATGAAAAAGGTAACGGAGAGTGGAAGAAGTGTCGTTCTGTTTTTGTGCAGCCGGGAGAAGCAGCCAATGTATCCTTTACCACAGCTGATAAAGGAGAATGGATACGAGTTGCTGTAGACAAACCTGCAATAGCCACTGTTAGCTTTTCTTACACTACTACAGATAAACGTACATTAGAAAGTGATAAAATGTTTGCTGGATTAGCCACTATTGATAAGAAGGATAGGCTGGGTGGTTTGCTTTATGGGCTCGGGAATAACCGACGTGCTTTAGGCTTGCTGGCCCAAAGCGTAACAAACGGAAAAGTTACAGAAACAGGGTATTATGAAATGGGAGAAACCTTGGAACTCATCAAAAAAGAAGATGTGGAAATGGCTAACTTCATCCGTTCTAAATTTGAAATTCCTCAGCAAGTCATTTCCATTGAAAGTGGTTCGGTCTTAATTGTAGATGATCAAAACCGTCGCTGGCGTTTGCCGCTTGGTGATAAAATATATGAAGAAATTACTAATAAGGGAATGTTGAGAATTTGTCGAGAAGTGGCTACCGAACGTGACTTGTTCAGTTGTATGGGTACCTTCTATGAACTTCCGGCCGAAAACGCTGACGGATATGCGAAAATCAGACCGATTTCAAGCCATAAGTATCAAATCAATGATTATGCGTCTTACAGAGGGATGTTGCTGATGACGGGAGTCCGTCCCGAAGAGGGGAAAGACAATCCGCATATTATTGTGTCCAAAGATGGAAAAGCAGCTGTTTGGGCAGGTGTCATTGATGACTTGTGGGCTTTAGGTAAGCCCGTTGGTCAAGGAGGCCCTTGGAAGGAGTCGAAAGTGAAAGCTGGACAACCTTCCGATCCCTATCTGATTGCATTCTATGATAAGAAAGGTATGCAACTGAGTCATACTTCCCCAAAGACTGTCACCTTCACTGTGGAAATAGATCCTACAGGAAATGGAGATTGGGTGAAATATGCCACTTATAAAGTGGAACCCGGTAAAACTGTCCGTCATGATTTCCCGAAATCATTTCAGGCTCGCTGGATTCGTTTTACTACAGATTGTGATACAGAAGCTACTACTTGGTTAGACTATAGATAATTTATAGAGTCCTTTCACACAGAATAGTTGATGGTGTATGAATAGTACGTTTGTCAAAAGCGGTATAGCTCCCTGCATTATCAACTATTCTTTTTAAAAAGCTATCTCATGAGAAAAATTGTAATTTTTTTATTGAGCTTGATAATGGCTCTCAGACTGCAAGGGCAGGAACAGACATGGAGGGAAATTCCTTATTTTTTAAAAGGATATGAAGCCTTATATGAAGAATCTCCCAAAAAAGCGGCACTTTCTTGGTTCAAGGATGCTCGATTCGGATTATTTATTCATTGGGGACCGGCAGCTTTGTATGGAAAAGGGGAGTGGGTAATGTATAATGAAAAAATTCCCTATCAGGAATATGAACAGAAAGCGAAATGCTTTAAAGGAGATAAGTTCAATGCACAAGATTATGTAGACTTGGCTGTAAGTGCCAAAATGAAATATATTACTTTTGTAGCAAAACACCACGATGGATTTGCTTTATGGGATTCAAAGGCTTCTGACTATGATAGTATGGACTATCCTTCTCAGAGAGATTTTGTGAAGGAACTGGCAAGTGCATGCCGGAAAGCAGGAATAGGCTTGTTTATCTATTATTCTATCGGAATTGATTGGCATCATCCTTATTTCTTGCCTAACACTATGTATGATCCAGCCCGTCCTCACTATACGAAAGCGCCTCAAGCCTATAAATTTACATGCAATGCTGATTTCAAGCATTATCTGAATTATGCAAAGACACAGATAATGGAACTGTGTACACAATATGGTCCATTGGCCGGCCTTTGGTTTGACACAATCGGTGGAGTATATCAATATTCAGAACTTTTCAACATTCAGGAAATTTATGATATGATTCATGCGATTCAACCTCACGCATTGGTCGTATTTAAAACAGGGGCAAACGGAAATGAGGACTTTATTACGGGGGAAAGAGAGATGGGGTCATTGTCTTCTGTATTTAAAAATGCAGGTTTACCTGAGAGTGTACAGTTGGCAGCAGATGCTTCTTGGGAGAAAAATAAAGAAAAACCGGCAGAGTTGAATATACCAATTCAAACCTTAGGGTGGGCATATCATAGTTCTCCTCGGCAGAGGCAGAAGTCTAAAGAAGAAGTGCTGGACTTGCTGAATTCATGTGCGTTGATGAATGCAAATCTGCTGTTGAATATTGGTCCTCTTCCAGATGGTACTATTCTGGAAGAAAATGTAAAGACCCTGAAGGAGGTTGGTAATTATTTGGATGAAAATGGCTTCCCTCCTTTAAATACAAAGGATTATATGCGCTATAGGGTGAAAAGTAATCCTATATTAGATAAGGAGAAAGAGAATCAAACTGCACGTTGAATAACAATCAATGTGTTATGTAAGCATTCTATTTTCCGCCACGACAATTTTATCGGCTGTTTTTCAGCCGATAA